>Ga0213872_10000013_pt1 | contig 182866 bp, 166 predicted proteins | sample VelepicomBERX_R2_FD_160071 | JGI IMG/M metagenome (GOLD analysis project Ga0213872, IMG submission 160071) | Rhizosphere microbial communities from Vellozia epidendroides in rupestrian grasslands, the National Park of Serra do Cipo, Brazil - RX_R2 | ecosystem: Host-associated > Plants > Roots...
GATTTTTCGCGCCACAGGTGTAGCATGTGGTTCGCCCGAGTCGAATGTCCTGTTTGTAGGGCACGCCGATCAGTATTTTGCTGTTGGCGACACGCTGAATTTCATGGCACGCCATTTTCAGCTTAGGCAGCGGGATGTGCTCCAGGACTTCCGCGCAGAAGATGAAGTCTGCATAACCGTCGGAAAATGGCAGTTGCGCTGCATCGCCTTGGAGGCATTGCACGCGAGGGTGCTCAATCGCTGGGTTCTCCAGGTCGAGTGCGACAACTTGTTCGAAACGGTTGGCCAATAACCGCGAGAAATGTCCGTCGCGTGCACCAATATCAATGGCAATTTTTCCAGACAACGGCGTCAGGCCCAATAAGCTTGACGCACGCAATTGCTCGATCTGAGAGCCGCGATACTGGGTTAGATCCATGATCTTTTCCCGGAGGTCTTGAGTACCTTTGAGCCGTGGAGTTCACCGGGCTAGAGGACGGCGTCGGCTGGAGAAGAATGCATGATGCGGGACATCATGGCGGAGAGGGCGGGATTCGAACCCGCGGTGGGCTATTAACCCACACACGCTTTCCAGGCGTGCGACTTAAACCGCTCATCCACCTCTCCGAAGCCCGCCATCATAGCGTAAATTTCAGTGAGTTCACCGGGCCTTGCCATGCCGACGCCCCTTTTTTAGCGGAGGCGAGGCAGATTCATTTCGACACGGGGTGGCTCAGCGGCGGCGTGGCACGGATCAAGCCCATGGCCGTGCCGATCAGGCCGGAGACTTCGCTCATGTTGCCTGGCACGATCATGGTGTTGTTCTTCTGGGCCAATTGTGCATAGGCTTCGACAGCCTTTTCGGCCACCTTGAGCTGCACGGCCTGTTCGCCTCCTGGCGACTGGATGGAGGCGGCAATCTTGCGTATGGCCTCGGCACTGGCTTCGGCGACGGCGAGGATGGCGGCGGCTTCGCCCTGGGCCTTGTTGATCTCGGCCTGCTTGGCGCCTTCGGAGCGCGCGATGGCGGCTTCCCGCTCGCCTGTGGCGATGTTGATCTGTTCCTGGCGGCGGCCTTCGGATGCCGCGATCAGGGCGCGTTTCTCGCGTTCGGCGGTGATCTGGGCCTGCATGGCGCGCAGGATCTCGGCCGGCGGCGTCAGGTCCTTGATCTCGTAGCGCAAGACTTTGACCCCCCAGTTCAGCGCGGCTTCGTCCAGGGCCTGCACCACGGAGCTGTTGATGGCATCGCGCTCCTCGAAGGTGCGGTCTAGCTCCATGCGGCCGATCACCGAGCGCAGCGTGGTCTGCGCCAGCTGGGTGATGGCGACGATGTAGTTGCTCGAGCCGTAGCTGGCGCGCATGGGGTCGGTCACCTGGAAGTACAGGATGCCGTCGACCGTGAGCTGGGTGTTGTCCTTGGTGATGCAGACCTGGCTGGGCACGTCCAGCGGAATTTCCTTCAGCGAATGCTTGTAGGCCAGCCGGTCGACGAAGGGCACCAGGAAATTCAGGCCCGGCGTGAGCGTGGCGTGGTACTTGCCCAGGCGCTCCAGGATCCAGGCCGATTGCTGCGGCACCACCTTGATGGACTGCATGACGAAAATGATGGCCACAAGCAGGACCGCGAGCGCGAGGAATTCCATGAATGCTCCGAGGGTTGGGGGATCAATGCGGATGCTCGAGCAGCAGGCAACTGCCGTCGATTTCGCGAATGCGGTAGGGCCCGGGCTGGGGTTGGCCGTTGCCGGTGTAGCGTGCGTCCCAATGGCTGCCGCGATAGGCGACGCGGGTGCTGCCGTCGGATTGCCAGTGCCGGACTTCGATGATCTTGCCGATGTCGAGGTTGACGTCGGGGTTGGCGCTGAGGGGCGGCTCGGCGCGCCTGCGCTTGAGGCAGCGGATGTGCCAGGCGGTCACGGCGCCGCCGCCGACCAGGGCCGCGAGCACCATCTGCGTGCTGAGCGGCAGCGCCAGATGGGCGCCCAGGGCGCCCGCAGCGGCGCCCAGGCTCAGCATCAGCAGGTAAAAGGTGCCTGTGGTCATTTCAACGGCAAGTAGGATGCCGCAGACCAGCCACCAGGCGGTGGCCATCGTCATGCTCATGGCACGGCCTCGGAGACAAGATGTTGAATTCAGTGTATAGCGCGCAGCGGTGAAAATAGGCGGGTGCGCGATCACCACAAAGGGGGCCTGGTGGGTGGGCAGATGCTGGCCGCACCGTTCTGTTTCCGCGACAAATTCTTCGTGGGACTTGCGCTGTCATCTCATGGCCCTACACTTCGCCCCTTTCGTTTTTCGCCCTCATTTCCTGTTCTGTTCCCGGAGGCCTGCAGATGCTTCGTTTTCGCTTCCCCATCGTCATCATCGACGAGGACTACCGCTCCGAGAACACCTCGGGTTTGGGCATCCGCGCCCTGGCCGATGCGATCCAGAAGGAGGGCTTCGAGGTGCTGGGCGTCACCAGCTATGGCGACCTGAGCCAGTTTGCCCAGCAGCAAAGCCGCGCCGGCGCCTTCATCCTGTCGATCGACGACGAGGAGTTCACGCCGGGGCCTGAGCTGGACCCCGCCGTGCTGAACCTGCGCAAGTTCATCGAAGAGATTCGCTTCAAGAACGCCGATATTCCCATTTACGTGTATGGGGAGACGCGCACTTCGCAGCATCTGCCCAACGACATCCTGCGCGAGCTGCACGGTTTCATCCACATGTTCGAGGACACGCCGGAGTTCGTGGCGCGCCACCTGATCCGCGAGGTGCGCAGCTACCTCGACGGCCTGGCGCCGCCGTTCTTCAAGGCCTTGATGGATTATGCGCAGGACGGGTCCTACTCGTGGCATTGCCCGGGCCACTCGGGCGGCGTGGCCTTCCTGAAGAGCCCGGTGGGGCAGATGTTCCACCAGTTCTTCGGCGAGAACATGCTGCGCGCCGACGTCTGCAACGCGGTGGAAGAGCTGGGCCAGCTGCTGGACCACACCGGGCCGGTGGCGGCATCGGAAAAGAATGCGGCGCGCATCTTCAATGCCGACCACTGCTTCTTCGTCACCAACGGCACCTCGACGTCCAACAAGATGGTCTGGCACCACACCGTGGCGCCCGACGACGTGGTGGTGGTGGACCGCAACTGCCACAAGTCCATCCTGCACGCCATCATCATGACGGGCGCGGTGCCGGTGTTCATGACGCCGACGCGCAACCACTACGGCATCATCGGACCGATTCCGGAAAGCGAGTTCTCGCCCGAGGTGATCCGCAAGAAGATCGCCGCCAACCCGCTGCTCAAGGGCGTCGACGCCAAGAAAGTCAAGCCGCGCATCATGACGCTGACGCAGAGCACCTACGACGGCGTGCTCTACAACACCGAGACCATCAAGCAAAAGCTCGACGGCTGGGTCGACACCCTGCATTTCGACGAGGCCTGGCTGCCGCACGCGGCCTTCCACAGCTTCTACGGCTCCTACCATTCGATGGGCAAGAACCGCGCACGGCCCAAGACCGCGATGGTCTATGCGACGCAGTCCACGCACAAGCTGCTGGCGGGCCTGTCGCAGGCCTCGCAGGTGCTGGTGCAGGATTCGCAGACGGTCAAGCTCGACAGGCCGCTGTTCAATGAGGCCTACCTGATGCACACCTCGACCAGCCCGCAGTACTCGATCATTGCGAGCTGCGATGTGGCCGCCGCCATGATGGAGCCGCCCGGCGGACAGGCGCTGGTGGAGGAGAGCATCTCCGAGGCGCTGGATTTCCGCCGCGCCATGCGCAAGGTCGACAAGGAATACGGCAAGGACTGGTGGTTCAAGGTCTGGGGACCGGACCGCCTTGTGTCCGAGGGTGTGGGCCGCGCCAGCGACTGGATGTTGAAGGCCAACGAGAAGTGGCACGGTTTCGGCAACCTGGCCGACGGCTTCAACATGCTGGATCCGATCAAGTCCACCATCATCACGCCCGGGATGGACATGAGCGGCAAGTTCGCCAAGACCGGCATTCCGGCGTCCATCGTGACCAAGTTCCTGGCCGAGCACGGCGTGGTGGTCGAGAAGACGGGGCTGTACTCCTTCTTCATCATGTTCACGATCGGCATCACCAAGGGGCGCTGGAACACCTTGCTGACGGCCTTGCAGCAGTTCAAGGACGACTACGACAAGAACGCGCCGCTGTGGCGCAGCCTGCCCGAGTTCTGCCAGGCCCATCCGCGCTACGAGCGCATGGGCCTGAAGGATTTGAGCCAGAGCGTCCACGAGATGTACGCCAAGGGCGACATCGCCCGGCTGACCACCGAGATGTACCTGTCGGACCTGCAGCCGGCCATGAAGCCCAGCGACGCCTACGCCCACATTGCGCAGCGCAAGACGCAGCGCGTGCCCATCGACGAGCTAGAAGGCCGCGTCACCACGGCCCTGCTGACGCCTTACCCGCCCGGCATCCCGCTCCTGATCCCGGGCGAGCGCTTCAACAAGAAGATCGTCGACTACCTGAAATTCACGCGCGAATTCAACGCCCAGTTCCCGGGCTTCGCGACCGACGTGCACGGCCTGGTCGAGGTGAAGGGCGAAGACGGGCGCTCGGCCTATTTCGTCGACTGCGTCGCCGACTGAGCCTGCGGCGGGGCAGAGCATTGCGGCAGCAGGTCCAGTGCGCCGACGCTCGACCGCGCCGCCCGCACCTGGCGGCAGAAGTCGTCGCGGACCATGGTCGGCGTGTTCACCATTTGCGGTTCCGCATCGCGCGCCAGATCCAGGCGGTCGGGCGCCTTGAACAGGCGGGTCAGCCTGACCTGCTGGTTGTCCCGGGCGTCCATCCGGCTGGACTCGCGCGCCTTGATGCTGCCGTCCAGCAGGTTGGCATAGAGCGTGGCATCCGAGGGGGCGCCGCGCGTGTCGATGCCGCCTGTGTTGATCAGCGTGTTGAAACCAATCCAGGCCTGGGTGGCGTGGTTGATGTCAATGCCGTAGTCGTTGCAGTGGGCCACGATGTTGTTGAGCATCACGCCTGAGCTGTACTCGCTGGCGGTACAGGAGTTGCCGCGGCAGTAGCTGGACCCGGTGAGTCCGCCGCCGAACGACAGGCCCACGCGCATGCCCGGCTGCGAGATGGCGGCGGTGCTGCACAGCACCAGGTTGCGCTCGAAGCGGCCCTCGCTGCCGCCGCCCTTCATGAAGGCGGCGTAGGACACCTGGTCGCCCCCGAGCTTGACCAGGTTGCTGATGACGTTGTCTTCGATGCGCCAGCGCCGCGCGCCCACCAGATCGATGGCGGCGACCGGCTTGGCCGTGTCCCGGCCGCCGCTGTTTTGCAAGGTCGTGAAGCTGATGCGCCCGTCGTCCGGAAAGACGCCGTTGAGGCCGTTGATCTTGACGTGCGCGTTGAAGCCTTCGATGCAGCTGTTGCTGAGCAGGAAATGATGCGCCTGCCCCACCACGTGCAGGGCGTGATCGCAGTCGGCGTCGTGCAGGCAGGAGCCCTGGATGCGCAGGTTCTCGAATTGCCAGAAGGGCTGGTCCACCAGCACGCCCTCGTCCTGCGAAAAATGCATCACGGCGGCGCCTGGCACCGCCGACCAGACCGTGATGGGCAGGGCAGGGCTGCCCGCATGGCCCAGGCGCAGCGTGCTGCTGAAGTGGTAGTGGCCCGGGGCCAGTTCAATCCGTGAGCCCTCCCTGGCGTCGAGCAATGCCTGGCGCAGTGCGTCGGCGTCGTTGACCTGCAGCACGGCCAGCGGCGCCTGGCGCTCCAGATGGGGCGCCTGAAGCTGCTGGCCCTTGCCCAGGGTGGGAAAACTCAGCTCGGGAATGGGGCGCTCCCAATGCGGGCGCGCCATCCGGATCAGCGGAACCCCCAAGGCTTCCAGCGTGGGGTGGCCCGACAGCCGGCGCTCCAGATGGCGCAGCCATTCCTGCGGGCTGCGCTCCTCGAGGGCGTGGACCAGTTGGCGGATTGGCGCAAGCTGGCTGGCGACGGCAAGCGCCGTCATGCAGATGATTCCCAATGCCAGCAACAAGGCAGTGGCGCGGCGGGTCATGTGCAAGCCTTTCGTGCCTGGGGTCAAGCTCCGAGTCTATCGGCGAGTATGCGGACGATGCGCTCCGCCGCGTGCCCGTCCCAAAGGGCGGGGCGGCGGCCGCGTTTGCCGCCGGTGCGCAAGGTTTCCAGCGCGGCGGCGATGATGACTTCTGGTTGCGTGCCGGCCAGGATGTTGCTGCCTTCGTCAACCGTGATGGGGCGCTCGGTGTTTTCGCGCATGGTGATGCAGGGCACGCCCAGGGCGGTGCTTTCCTCCTGCAGGCCGCCGCTGTCGGTGAGGATCAGGGCGGCGTCCTTCCACAGGTGCAGGAAGGACATGTAGGCTTGCGGCCCCATCAGCGTGACCTGCGGGCCGAGATCGATGCCGAATTTCTCGATATTGTTGCGCGTGCGCGGATGCACGGGGAACACCAGGGGCAGGTCCTGCGACACGCGGCGCAGGACCGCGGCCACCTTGCCCAGGGCCTCGGCGCTGTCCACGTTGGAGGGTCGGTGCAGGGTGACCACGCCGTAGCGGCCGCCCTGGCGGCTCAATTGCTGCTTGATGGCGTCGGTTTCCAGGCCCTTGGTGTCCATCTCGCGCAGCTTCTCGGCCTGGTACAGCACGTTGTCGACCATCACATGGCCCACGTCGAAGACCTGCGCCATGTCCTTGCCCTCGTGCCGCAGGTGCTGCATGCCGCTGGGCTCGGTGACGAAGAACCAATCGGAGATCGCGTCGGTGACCAGGCGGTTGATCTCTTCGGGCATGCTCATGTCGCCGCTGCGCAGGCCGGCTTCCACGTGCGCCACGGGAATGCAGGCCTTCTTCGCGACGACAGAGCAGGCCAGCGTCGAATTGACGTCGCCCACCACCAGGCAGGCATCGGGGCAGGCAGCGGCGCACAGTGCCTCGTAGGCCTGCATGATCTTGCCGGTCTGCTCGGCGTGCGTGCCGCCGCCGCAACCCAGCCGCACATCGGGGCTGGGAATACCGAGTTCCTCGAAGAAGACCTCGTTCATGTCGCGGTCGTAGTGCTGACCGGTGTGAACGATCTTCCAATCCAGGCGGCCGTCCGCCTGAAGCGCCCGGACGATGGGCGCGATCTTCATGAAGTTGGGGCGTGCCCCGGCAATGAGATGAATGCAGGGGCGGGTCATGCGAGGCGCGTCTTTATTGCTCGTCGGTCAGCGCCACGTGGCTGAAGCCACCGTCGACATAAATGATTTCTGCGCTGATGCCCGCGGACAAATCGGAAAGCAGGAAGGCGGCGACATTGCCGACGTCTTCGATGGTGATGTTGCGGCGGATCGGCGTATTGGCGGCGAAATGGCTCAGCAGCTTGCCGAAGTCCTTGATGCCCGACGCGGCCAGCGTCTTGATCGGACCGGCCGAAATGCCGTTGACGCGCAGGCCCTTGGCGCCCAGCGACTGCGCCAGGTAGCGGACGCTGGACTCCAGCGCCGCCTTGGCCAGGCCCATGGTGTTGTAGTTGGGCACGTAGCGTTCGGCACCCAGGTAGCTCAGCGTCAGCAGGGCACCGCCCTGGCGCAGTCGGGGCAGGGCGGCCTTGGCCATGGCCGGAAAGCTGTAGGCCGAGATGTCGTTGGCAATGCGGAAGTTCTCGCGGGTCAGGCCATCCAGGAAGTCTCCAGCGATGGCATCGCGGGGTGCGAATCCGATGGAGTGCACAAAGCCGTCGAATTCGGGCCAGGTTTCACCGAGTTGCGCGAACATGGCGTCAATTTGCTCGTCGCTGCTGACGTCGCAGTCAAAAATCAGCTTGGAATCGAACTCGGCGGCAAACTCGGTGATGCGGTCCTTGAATCGCTCGCCCACGTAGCTGAATGCCAGTTCGGCGCCTTGCGCATGGCAGGCCTTGGCAATGCCATAGGCAATGGAACGATTGGACAGCACGCCCGTGATCAGCAAGCGCTTGCCGGCGAGAAATCCCATGATGACTCCTGTATCTCAGATCAAATCAAAGCGGGATTCTCGCATGCTCCATGGGGAGGAATCCCGATCGGGTCACGACCGCGCCTCAGGGGGATCCCGGTGCGGAAGGCGCGGTCGCCGCAGGCACTGCGCGGCCGGACGGCGGCGTGTCGCCGGACAGCTGGAAGGCGCCGGGCAGGGTGGGTTTGCCCAGCAAGGGCCTGGAATGCGCCGGGTGCACGTACTCGCGCTCGGGAACGACGGGCATGTCGTCGCCGGGCTCCAGGTTGGCCACGCCGAGCGGCGCCCGCGGCGAAGGCCTGGGCCGGAAATCGAATGCGCCGGCGTCGCTGAAGTCCTGCCCATGCAGCAGGACGTTGTTGTTGAGCAGCAAGGCCTGGGCGTTGTCTTCGGCCAGGAATTCGCCGAGCCGGTCGTTGCCATGCCAGGGCGTCTGCAGTGCTGTCTTCTGGCCGGCCAGGTCGATGCCGCCGACGCCGACCAGCACGTTGTTGGCCGCATAGAGCTTGAACTTGCCGGGCTTGATCAGCAGGAATTCGCCGCGGCCCGGCAGGCTGTTGACCAGCGTGTTGAAGCTCAGGAAGAGTTGGTGGGTCTTGCCCACATAGCCTTCGACGCCGAAACTGATCAGGTGCCCGTTGGTGCTGCCCGCGCTTTGCTGCGCGATGTTGCCGACCACATAGGCCAGGCCGCCGTTGGGCAGGTCGATTTCGTAGCTGGCGCGTCCGCCGGGCTCGTCGGTGATCCGGTTGTAGTAGATGCGGCTTTCCGCCGCGCGGCTCTTGATCAGGTGGCCTTCGCGGGCATGGTGGAAATAGCTCCCGGTGACGGTCAGGCGCGGGATGTGGCCCGTGTAGATGGCGTGGCTCAGGCCGTCGCCCGCGCCGTTGAAGCCGAACTCGCTGTCGAGGATTTCCAGCGCGCCGGCGTTGTCGCCGGTCAATATGCCGTCTTCGTTGTTGAAGAATGCGCAGCGGCGCACGCTGAGCTTGCCCCGCTCAAGCCGTATTCCGGCGCCGTTCTTGCTGCTGGACCGGGCGCCGTTGAACTCGATGTTCTCGATCTTGAAGTCGCCGCCCCGTATCACCCAGATGGCCTTGTCCTCGGCGCTCTTGCCTTGCGCCGTCAGCCTGGCCCGGCCGCCCACGGCACGGATCGTGAGCTTGTATTGGTCCCAGACGGCCACGTCACCGGCATAGTCGCCCGCTTCGATCTCGACGACATCGCCGCTACGGGCCGCGGCGGCGGCACCGGCGATGGTCTGGAAGCGGTGCGTCGGGCCGACGCGGATGACCCGGCCCTGCGGCCCCAGTTCGTCGCCGGCGGATTTCTCGGCGGCGGGAGCGATGGTGATGTCGCCGTGGCTGTCGCGCTTGAACTCGCCCTTGTATTGGGGTTGCGGCGGCAATGAGTCCTGTGCCTGCGAGAAATCGGGATGCAGGGTCAGCGTCCATGCCAATACTGTCATGAGGCGCAGGATGTGGCGCGAGAGGGGGAGCGAGATGGGGAGCAGGAGGCGGCGATCGACAGGTAAATCCAGGCGCGTACGCATAGTTGGGGAACCTCGCGAAGAAAATCGACACGTCCCTTGGCCAAGCGCTTCACTGCTACAGTGCTGCACGTCGCGGATTCACAGGCCATATTGGGTTTGAGGAGTCTGGAAACTTTACCCATGAAAACGGTGTATTCATGAAAATCACGGTAATTGGTACGGGTTATGTGGGGCTGGTCAGCGGGGCCTGTCTGTCTGAAGTCGGCAATGACGTGCTTTGCCTGGATCTTGATGCTCAGAAAATACGGACCCTGAACTCTGGCGGTATTCCCATCCACGAGCCTGGACTGGAGGAGGTGGTCAAGCGCAACGTGGCTGCAGGGCGCTTGCGTTTCACGACCGATGTGGCGGAGGCCGTAGGCTTCGGTACGGTTCAATTCATTGCCGTAGGGACGCCGCCCGACGAGGACGGCTCCGCTGATCTTCAATATGTATTGGCCGCCGCGCGCAATGTGGGCCGATTGATGTCGGACTACAAGGTGGTGGTCGACAAGAGCACCGTACCGGTTGGAACCGCCGACAAGGTCCGTGAAGCCATCGCGGAAGAGTTGAAGTTGCGCGGTGTTCAAATTCCGTTCAGCGTGGTGTCGAACCCGGAATTCCTGAAGGAAGGGGCCGCGGTCGAAGACTTCATGCGACCCGATCGTGTCATCGTTGGCGCAAGCGACGAACGCGCCGTCGAGGTGATGCGGTCCTTGTACGCGCCGTTCCAGCGCAATCACGAACGGTTGATCGTGACCGACGTGCGCAGTGCCGAGCTGACCAAATACGCGGCCAACGCCATGTTGGCCACGCGCATCAGCTTCATGAACGAGCTGGCCAACCTGGCCGAGGTGCTGGGTGCTGACATCGAGATGGTGCGTCAGGGCATAGGGGCGGATCCACGCATTGGCTATCACTTCCTGTATCCCGGCTGCGGATACGGCGGGTCCTGTTTTCCCAAGGACGTGAAGGCGCTGGTCAAGACCGCACAAGACGATGCAGGCTTGACCTTGCGGGTGCTGACAGCCGTGGAGGCGGCCAATGACGTGCAGAAGCACGTGCTTTCACGCAAGGTCGTCGATCGTTTTGGCGAGGACTTGACGGGGCGCCATTTCGCGATCTGGGGGCTGGCTTTCAAGCCGAATACCGACGATATGCGTGATGCGCCGAGCCGCACCTTCATTGGGGACGTGCTGTCGCGCGGCGCCACGGTGTCGGTGTTTGACCCGGTGGCCATGGAGGAGGCGCAGCGCATCTTTGGTTCAGAGTCGCGCATCAGCTACGCCGAGTCTCCTGTTCGGGCATTGGAAGGCGCTGACGCGCTGGTGATCGTGACCGAGTGGAAGGCGTTTCGCAGCCCTGATTTCGAGGTCATCAAGAAGTCGTTGAAAACGCCTTTGATATTTGATGGCCGCAATCTTTATGACCCTAGGCTCGTGCGCGGGCTGGGTATTGACTATCGGCCCATTGGCCGCTGAAGGTCGCATCGCGTACACGCAAGGACGATGCCGGCTGTCTTTCAATCCCAGGCCTGGTTCGAGACCTTGGCTGAATATGGATTCGAACATCCGCAGGCCGTGGTTTGGCTGCCGGCCGGGGATTTTCGGCTGCCTACAGTCGTGCAGCGTGCGGGCGAAGGTCTGGCCGGACTGAGCAACTATTACAGCGCGCTTTTCGGCGCCATGCGGGTCTCGGCTGGCCCGCTTGAGCCGGATGCAGGTTCAGATGCGACAGCGTTCCGCGCGCTGGTCGCGGGCCTGCAGCAGCACCCCGAAGGCCATACCTTGCGATTCCAGCCCCTGGATGACCAAGGCGGGTTCCTTCGCGAGATGCGCTCGGCCTTGGCGCGGGCAGGCTATTGGACGGATACCTTCTTCTGCTTCGGCAACTGGTACCTGCCGGTATCCGAAGGGGAAGGGTTTGATGCCTATTTCAGCGCGCGCCCCTCGGCCTTGAAGCATGCCATCGCCAGGGGGCGCAAGCGTCTTTCGGCGGCCGCGCCCTGGGCCATCCACATTCACCAGCACGCGCAGGACGGCCTGGACGAGGCCATCGCTGCGTTCACTGGCGTGTATGCGCGCAGCTGGAAGGAGCCTGAGCTGCGCGCGGATTTCATGCCGCACCTGATCCGCACGGCCGCAGCCCAGGGCTGGCTGCGCCTGGGCGTGCTGCGCCTGAATGGGGAGCCTGTGGCGGCCCAGCTGTGGCTGGTGGCGGGGGGCAAGGCCAACATCTTCAAGCTGGCCTATGTGCAGGGATTCGAGCGCTACTCGGCGGGCTCCATCTTGACTGCAACCTTGATGCGCCATGTCATGGAGCAGGACCAGGTGCGCGAGGTCGACTATCTCAGCGGCGACGACGCCTACAAGCGCGACTGGATGAGCCATCGCCGCGAGCGCGTGGGACTGGTGGCGTTTGATCCGCGCACACCCCGGGGCTTGCTGGCCGGATTGCTGCATTTTGGTCGCCGCGGCGTCAAGCGTCTTGCTGGCCTGGGGCGTACATAGTACAATAGCGTTTTTCACTGAGATGTGAAGACTGACTGGATTGGCTCGATTCTTGAATCATTCTTGAATAGGCGGGTCCACGTTGGATTGGGCACTTGAGGCGCCTGGTGTGGCTGGATGGCACGCTGGGCAGGCAAGGTGGGCGGATTCATCCAGCCCATTTTTTTTGCTCGGTTGTTTTTGCATGACGTTTTTGCGTGATGTGGCGACCGGGTTGATGCTCGAGGTGCTCATCGGGATTTGGTGATCTCGAACCTGTCTTGGGTCGGGCTGTTGGCTGGGGCGTGTGTCCCGGTCTCGCGTCCGGCCGGAGGTGGGCTCGAGGTTTTTTCCATTGGGCTTTCGAAATAGAGCATTTGAAGACACGCAGGGCATGACGAATTGGCAAGTCGCTGTTGAGAAAACCGTAGTCGGTTTGGGCTACGAGCTGGTGAGCTGCGAACGCAGCGCTGGCGGCCTGCTGCGCGTGTTCATCGACAAGCTGTCCGAGCCGGCCTTGGCCGGCGAGGTCATCACCGTCGACGATTGCGAGCGTGTCACGCGGCAGTTGCAATATGTGCTCGAGGTCGAGGCTTGCGACTACCAGCGGCTGGAAGTGTCTTCGCCCGGCGTGGACAGGCCGCTGACCAAGCCGGGCGACTACCAGCGCTTCGTGGGCGAGGAAGTCGAAATCACCCTGAAGCTGGCCTTCCAGGGGCGCAAGAAGTACCGCGGCGTGCTCGCCGCACAGACGGATGGAGATGCCGGTTGGCGTGTCGTCTTCAATGACGGCAAGGTCGACCAGGCACTGGATTTCACCTTGGATGAAGTGCGCGGCGCCAAGCTGGTGCCGGCGCTGACATTCAAGGGGCGCGCGGCCTTGGCCGCGAGCCAGGGCGCGGGCGGCAAGGCTGCCGGCGCTGACGACAAAGCGGCCAAGGCAGCCAAGCCTTCCAAGAAGAAGCAAAGCAATGCCAAGGCCCGGCAATCTGTGGAGATTGCCGATGAGGATGACAAGGTTGACGGAGGTCTCGATCAATGAACCGCGAACTGTTGATGCTGGTGGACGCCATCTCGCGCGAGAAGAGCGTGGAGCGCGATGTGGTGTTCGGCGCCGTGGAGGCTGCGCTGGCTTCCGCGACGAAGAAGTTGTATGGCGGCGAGGTCGACATCCGCGTGTCGATCGATCGCGATTCCGGCGAATACGAAACCTTCCGCCGCTGGCACGTGGTGCCCAACGAGGCCGGCCTGCAGAACCCTGACAGCGAGATCCTGCTGTTCGAGGCGCAGGAGCAGATTGCCGACATCGAAGTCGAAGACCACATCGAGGAATCGGTCGAGTCCGTGCCCATCGGCCGCATCGGCGCGCAGGCGGCCAAGCAGGTGATCCTGCAGAAGATCCGCGACGCCGAGCGCGAGCAGCTGCTGAACGATTTCCTCTCGCGCGGCGAGAAGATCTTCGTCGGCACCGTCAAGCGCCTGGACAAGGGCGACATCATTGCCGAGTCCGGCCGCGTCGAGGGCCGCCTCAAGCGCAGCGAGATGATCAACAAGGAAAACCTGCGCACCGGCGACCGCGTGCGTGCGGTGATCCTGGGCGTGGACCCCACGCAGCGCGGCCCGCAGATCATGCTGTCGCGCTCCGCGCCCGAGTTCATGAAAGAGCTGTTCGCGCAGGAAGTGCCTGAAATCGAACAGGGTCTGCTGGAGATCAAGAGCTGTGCCCGCGACTCCGGCTCGCGCGCCAAGATCGCCGTCGTCTCGCACGACAAGCGTGTCGATCCCATCGGCACCTGCGTCGGCGTGCGCGGTTCGCGCGTCAACGGCGTGACCAATGAGCTGGCCGGCGAGCGCGTCGACATCGTGCTGTGGTCGGAAGATCCGGCGCAATTCGTGATCGGCGCCCTGGCCCCGGCCAATGTGCAATCCATCGTGGTGGACGAAGAGCGCCACGCCATGGACGTGGTGGTCGACGAGGAAAACCTCGCCATCGCCATCGGCCGCGGCGGCCAGAACGTGCGCCTGGCTTCGGAACTCACGGGCTGGCGCATCAACATCATGACGGCCGAGGAGTCGGCCGCCAAGCAGGCTCAGGAATCCGAGTCGGTCCGCAAGCTGTTCGTCGATAAGCTCGACGTGGACGAGGAAGTGGCCGACATCCTGATTGCCGAAGGGTTCACCAGCTTGGAAGAAGTGGCCTACGTGCCGATGCAGGAAATGCTGGAGATCGAGGCCTTCGACGAAGACACGGTCAACGAGCTGCGCACCCGCGCCAAGGACGCTTTGCTGACCATGGAAATTGCCCGCGAGGAGCAGGTCGAGGAAGTGTCGCAAGACCTGCGCGACCTGGAAGGCATGACGCCCGAGCTCGTGGCCAAGCTGGCCGAAGGCAATATCCACACCCGTGACGACCTGGCTGACCTGGCCGTCGATGAACTCGTTGAAGTGGCCGGCATGGACGAGGCGCAAGCCCGCGCCATGATCATGAAGGCCCGCGAACATTGGTTTACCGCCTGATCGAAGGCGTCACCCCAAACGTTCGCCCAGCAGATTAAGCAATTAAGGATTCCACAATGGCTGTGACTACCGTCGCCCAGTTCGCCGCAGAGCTGCAAAGGCCTGCCGGCACGCTGCTTGAGCAGCTGCAAGCTGCTGGCGTCAAGAAGGCGTCTGCCGATGACGCCCTGACTGAGGCCGACAAAGAGCGCTTGCTGGACTATTTGCGCGTGGCGCATGGAACCGGTGCTGCCGATCGCAAGAAGATCACCCTGACGCGCAAATCCACCAGCGAGATCAAGCAGGCGGATGCCAGCGGCAAGGCGCGCACCATCCAGGTCGAAGTGCGCAAGAAGCGCGTCTTCGTCAAGCGCGATGATGCCAGCGGTGCCGACGAGGCCAGCGCGCAAGCGGCGGAGGAAGCCGACCTGCAGCGCCGCGAGGAAGAAGCCCAGGCGCAAGCCGAGGCCCTGCGACGCCAGGAAGAAGAGCTGGCAGCGCGCGTGCGTGAGCGCGAAGAAGCCGAGGCCCGTGCACGCGAGGCTGAAGAACAGCGTCGCCGCGAGGCAGAAGCGCGTGCTGCTGAAGAGGCCGCCGCCAAGGCCGCCGCAGACGACGCCGCCAAGGTGGCTGCGGAAGCTGCCGCGAAGTCGGCCAAGGCTGACGCCAAGGCCGGTGCCAAGGCTGAGGCTGAGGCTGCTGCCAAGGCCATCAACGATGCCCGCCGCGCGTCGGCCGCCAAGGCCGCGCCTGCAGTTGCTCCAGCGGCCGAGGTCGCCGCGCCCGCTGTTGCGGCAGTCGCAACACCCGCGCCAGCAGCTCCCGCAGTCGAAGCCCCCAAGCCCGCCATCCGCGTGGTCAAGGCGGTCGACGTGGGTGCCGAGGAGAAGCAGAAGCAAGCCGAACTCGAGCGTCGCCGCAAGGCCGCCGAGGCCGAGGCCGCTGCCATTCGCGCCATGATGAACGCGCCCAAGAAGGTGCTGGTTGCGAAGAAGGAAGAGCCCAAGGCCGAGCCTGCCAAGGAAATCAAGGGCACCATCCACAAGAAGGCTGGCGCGCCCAATGCGCCGGCCACCGCCGGTGCAGCCGCGCCGTCCGCCAAGCCCGGCGACAAGAAGTCGGTCAAAAGCGAAAAGCTGTCCAGCAGCTGGGCCGACGATCCCAAGAAGCGCGGCGCCGTCAAGGGCCGCAGCGACGGTCCCGGTGCCGGCAGCCGTCCGGGCGCTCCCGGTGCCGGCGCTGGCTGGCGCGCGCCCAAGGGCGGCGGTCGCCGTGGCGACCGCAACGACCGCGGCCAGCAGTCGACATCCACGTTCGTCGCACCGACGGAACCGGTGGTGCAAGAGGTTCATGTGCCTGAGACCATCTCGGTGGCCGATCTGGCGCACAAGATGTCGATCAAGGCGTCCGAACTCATCAAGCAACTGATGAAGCTGGGCCAGATGGTCACCATCAACCAGCAGCTGGATCAGGAAACCGCCATGATCCTGGTGGAGGAAATGGGCCACAAGGCCTTCGCCGCCAAGCTCGACGATCCCGATGCCTTCCTGGAAGAAGAGGGCGCCTCGGCCGACCAGGCGCACGAAGTGCTGCCGCGCGCGCCGGTGGTCACCGTCATGGGCCACGTCGACCACGGCAAGACCTCGCTGCTGGACTACATCCGCCGTGCCCGTGTGGCGGCGGGCGAAGCCGGCGGCATCACGCAGCACATCGGCGCCTATCACGTCGATACGCCGCGCGGCACGATCACCTTCCTCGACACCCCGGGTCACGAGGCCTTCACGGCCATGCGTGCGCGCGGTGCCAAGGCCACCGACATCGTCATCCTGGTGGTGGCTGCCGACGACGGCGTGATGCCGCAGACCAAGGAAGCCATCCACCATGCCAAGGCGGCCGGCGTGCCCCTGGTCGTGGCCGTGACCAAGATCGACAAGCCCGACGCCAACATGGAGCGCGTCAAGAGCGAGTTGGTGGCTGAGGAGGTGGTGCCGGAAGAGTTCGGCGGCGACTCGCCGTTTGTCGGCGTGTCGGCCAAGACCGGCCAGGGCATCGACGACCTGCTTGAGCAGGTGCTGCTGCAGGCCGAGGTGCTGGAGTTGAAGGCGCCCGAAGACTCGATGGCCAAGGGCCTCGTCATCGAAGCGCAGCTCGACAAGGGCCGCGGTCCGGTCGCGACCGTGCTGGTGCAGTCCGGCACGCTCAAGCGCGGCGACGTGGTGCTGGCCGGTTCGACCTATGGCCGCGTGCGCGCCATGCTGGACGAAGATGGCAAGGCCACGCAGTCGGCCGGCCCGTCCATCCCGGTGGAGATCCAGGGCCTGACCGAAGTGCCGCAGGCCGGCGACGAATTCATGGTGCTGGCCGACGAGCGCCGCGCCCGTGAAATCGCCACCTTCCGTTCCGGCAAGTACCGCGACGTCAAGCTGGCCAAGCAGCAGGCCGCCAAGCTGGAGAATATGTTCGAGAACATGTCCGCCGGCGATGTGCAGAATCTGCCCTTGATCATCAAGGCCGACGTGCAGGGGTCGCAGGAAGCGCTGGCGGCGTCGCTGCTCAAGCTCTCGACCGACGAGGTCAAGGTGCAGATCGTGCACGCGGCGGTCGGCGGCATCAGCGAGTCGGACGTCAACCTGGCAATCGCCTCCAAGGCCGTCATCATCGGCTTCAACGTGCGTGCCGATGCCGGCGCGCGCAAGCTGGCCGAGCACAACGCCGTCGATCTGCGCTACTACAACATCATTTACGACGCGGTGGACGAGATCAAGGCCGCGATGGCCGGCATGCTGGCGCCCGAGCAGAAGGAAGAAGTCATCGGCATGGCGGAGATCCGCACCGTGTTCGTGGCCTCCAAGATCGGCACGGTGGCAGGTTGCATGATCACCGACGGTCACGTCACCCGCAGCTCGCGCTTCCGCCTGCTGCGCGACAACGTCGTGGTCTATACCGGCGAGATCGATTCGCTCAAGCGCATGAAGGACGACGTCAAGGAAGTGCGCGAAGGTTTCGAGTGCGGTATCAAGCTCAAGAACTACAACGACATTGCCGAGGGCGATCAGTTGGAATTCTTCGAGATCAAGGAAGTGGCTCGGACGCTGTAAAGCCAGGGCCTTGGGCGCGCGCGAAGGCGTGCGCCGCTTTGTGCAACCCCCGCGTCTCAGTCATCTCACTGAGGGCGGGGTTTGTACTTGGACGCTCAGGAAGCGTCATTCAGGCAAGGCGACACGACAGATATGCGACACAAGCGTTCCATTCCCAACCGCGGTTTCCGCGTGGCCGACCAGATCCAGCGCGATCTGTCGGAGCTGATCCGCGAGCTCAAGGACCCGCGCATCCAGATGCCGACCCTCAATGCCGTGGAGGTGACGCCCGACTACGCGCACGCCAAGGTGTATTTCTCGGTGCTGGTCGGCGAGCCCGAGGCCACCGAGGCGGCGCTCAACGAGGCCGCCGGCTTCCTGCGCAACGGCCTGTTCAAGCGTCTGCAGATCCACACCGTCCCGACCCTGCACTTCCACTTCGACCGCACCATTGAACGCGCCGCCGAGCTGAGCGCCCTGATCTCCAAGGCCAATGCCCAGCGCGCCCTGGATGACGACGACCGTAACGACTAAGAACTTGTCATGACCGCAAGACCGCAGCGCCAACGCATCACACGCCGTCCCGTGCACGGCGTGCTGCTGCTGGACAAGCCTCTGGGCCTGTCCAGCAACGATGCCTTGCAGAAGGTCAAGTGGCTGCTGCGCGCCGAGAAGGCGGGCCATACGGGCACCCTCGATCCGCTGGCCACCGGCCTGCTGCCCTTGTGCTTCGGCGCCGCGACCAAGTTCAGCCAGGTCAGCCTGGAGGCCGACAAGCGTTACGAGGCCACGCTGCAGCTGGGCGTGCGCACCAGCACCGGCGATGGCGAGGGCGAGGTGCTGGAGCGCCTGCCCGTGGCGGTGACGCGCGAGCAGGTCGAGGCGGCCTGCGCTGCGTTCACCGGCGCGATCGACCAGATTCCCCCCATGCATTCGGCGCTCAAGCACGAAGGCCGGGCCTTGTACGACTACGCGCGCCAGGGCATCGAGATCGAGCGCGCGCCGCGGCGTGTCACGATTCATGCCATTGACATTCTTGAGTGGTCTGATGAGGACCTGAAGATCGCCGTACGCTGCTCCAAGGGCACTTACATCCGCACCTTGGGTGAGGACATCGGGCGCAAGCTGGGCTGCGGCGCGCACCTGAGCGCCTTGCGCCGCACTGGCAGTGGCCCCTTGGATGTGGCGCAGGCCATCAGCCTGGACGCGCTGGCCGCCATGACCGAGGCGGAGCGCGAGTCCATGCTGCGGCCGCCGGACGCGCTGCTGGCCGACTGGCCCGCGCTGCGCCTGGAGGGCAGTGAAGCGGGCCGGTTTCTCTCGGGCCTGCGGCGCCGGGTGAACCAGGCCGACATGCCGCAGGTCCGGGTCTACGGTCCCGATCCCAAGGCGCTGCTCGGCAGCGCGCATGTGAAGGCAGGCGAGTTGATCGCCGACCGCCTGCTCAGTCCGCAGGAGGTCGAGTCCCTGATTCAGCCCCGGCCCATGGCGCAGGCGGCGCCGCAAGAGATTCCGTCAAGCGCCGCGGCAGCTTGACACACCAGTTCAGAAGCGAGTTTGTTATGAGTACCCAAATCCGAAATATCGCCATCATCGCCCACGTCGACCATGGCAAGACCACCCTGGTGGACCAGTTGCTGCGCCAGAGCGGCACCTTCCGTGAGAACGAGAAGGTGTCCGAGCGCGTGATGGACAACAACGACATCGAAAAGGAACGTGGCATCACGATCCTGTCGAAGAACTGCGCCGTGTCCTGGAAGGGCACGCACGTCAACATCGTCGACACCCCCGGACACGCCGACTTCGGCGGCGAGGTCGAGCGCGTGCTGTCGATGGTGGACTCGGTGCTGCTGCTGGTCGATGCCGTCGAAGGCCCGATGCCGCAAACGCGCTTCGTCACCAAGAAGGCGCTGGCGCTGGGCCTGCGTCCCATCGTCGTGGTCAACAAGGTCGACCGTCCGGGCGCCCGTCCCGACTACGTCATCAACGCCACTTTCGATTTGTTCGACAAGCTGGGCGCGACCGAAGAGCAGCTGGACTTCCCGGTCGTCTACGCCTCGGGCCTGAACGGCTGGGCGACGCTGAAGGAAGGCGAGGTCGGCACCGACCTGGCGCCGTTGTTCGACACCGTGCTGAGCCATGTGCCCGCGCACGAAGGCGACGCCAGCGGCCCGCTGCAGCTGCAGATCTGCTCGCTGGACTACTCGACCTTTGTCGGCCGCATCGGCATCGGCCGCATCACCAGCGGCAGCCTCAAGCCCATGCAGGACGTGCTGATGTACGCCGGCCCCGACAGCACGCCCAAGAAATGTCGCGTCAACCAGGTGCTGAAGTTTGAAGGCCTGGAGCGTGTCCAGGCCGAGCTGGCCACGGCCGGCGACATCGTGCTGGTCAACGGCATTGAAGAAATCGGCATCGGCGTGACGCTGACCTCGCCCGACAATCCTGTGCCGCTTCCGATGCTCAAGATCGACGAGCCCACGCTGACGATGAACTTCTGCGTCAACAACAGCCCGCTGGCCGGCCGCGAAGGCAAGTTCGTCACCAGCCGCCAGATCTGGGACCGCCTGCAGCGCGAGCTGCAGTCGAACGTGGCCCTGCGCGTCAAGGAGACTGACGAAGACGGCATCTTCGAAGTCTCGGGCCGCGGCGAACTGCACCTCACCATCCTGCTGGAAAACATGCGCCGCGAAGGCTACGAACTGGCCGTGTCCAAGCCCCGCGTGGTGTTTCAGGACATCGATGGCGTGCGTTGCGAGCCGATCGAAATGGTCACCGCCGACGTGGAAGAACAGCACCAGGGCGGTGTGATGCAGGCTTTGGGCCTGCGCAAGGGCGAGCTGGTCAACATGGAGCCGGACGGCATGGGGCGCGTGCGCCTCGAGTACCGCATTCCGGCGCGCGGCCTGATCGGCTTCCAGAACGAGTTCCTGAACCTGACGCGCGGCACCGGCCTGATCTCCAACATCTTCGACGGCTATGAAGCCCACCGCGGCGACATCGAAGGCCGCAAGAACGGCGTGCTGATCAGCCAGGACACCGGCGAAATCGTCACCTACGCCCTGGGCAAGCTCGACGACCGCGGCCGCATGTTCGTCAAGCCCGGCGATCCGGTGTACGAAGGCATGATCGTCGGCATCCACAGCCGCGACAACGACCTGGTCGTCAACCCGGTGCGCGCCAAGCAGCTGACCAACTTCCGCGTCTCGGGCAAGGAAGACGCGATCAAGATCACCCCGCCGATCGAGCTCTCGCTCGAGTACGCGGTGGAATTCATCGCCGACGACGAGCTGGTGGAAATCACGCCCAAGAGCATCCGCCTGCGCAAGCGTCACCTGATCGAGCACGAGCGCAAACGCGCTTCGCGTGAAGCTGCGGCTTCCTGAGGACGCTTTCCCTGCCCCTCCTGGAGGGGCCAGTCAGAAATTGAATTGCGCGCGCCGAAAGGCGCGCTTTACTTCATGACCCATAGACGAGCCGTCGTACTGATGGTGTTGATCACCCTGATGTGGAGTACGGCGGGGGTGGTGACGCGGCAGCTGGAGCATGCGCGCAGCTTCGAGGTGACGTTCTGGCGCAGCGGCTTCAATGCGCTGTGCCTGTGCGCGGTCCTGTGCGCCATGCGGGGGCCGGCGCTGTGGGGTCAGGTCTTGCGGGCCTCGCGGCGCGTGTGGGCCTCGGGCCTGTGCTGGTGCGTGATGTTCACTGCCTTCATGGTGGCACTGACCTTGACCACCGTAGCGCAGGTGCTGGTGACCATGGCGCTGGGGCCCTTGATGACGGCGCTGTTTGCGCGCTTGTTCCTGCACCACCGCCTGCCGGCGCGCACCTGGGCCGCCATCGTGCTCGGCAGCGCCGGCATTGCCTGGATGTTTGGCCAGCAGATGCAGGGCGGCGTTCAAGGCCTGCGGGGCATGCTGGTGGCCTTGTGCGTGCCCTTGGCGGCGGCCAGCAATTGGACGCTGCTGCAGCATCACAGCCGGCCTGCTGCAAGCCGGACGCAGCAGGACGCGCCGGACGACATGCTGCTGGCGGTGCTGCTCGGCGCGCTGCTGTCGGCCTTGATCTGCCTGCCCCTGGCCTGGCCCTTGGCGGCCACGCACCGGGATCTGCTGCTGCTGGCCGGCATGGGTTGCTTCCAGTTGGCCTTGCCTTGTTTGCTGGTGGTGCATCTGGCCCGCGTGCTGGCGGCGCCGGAAATCGCGCTGCTGGGTTTGCTGGAGGTGGTGTTCGGCGTCCTGTGGGCCTGGCTGGGCGCCGGCGAGGTGCCGGCCGGCGCGACGCTCACTGGCGGTGCTATGGTACTGGCTGCCCTGGTGGGCAATGAATGGCTGGGATGGCGCGCGGGCGCGGCGGCCCAGGCTTTTTGACGATTGGATTGGATTGGATGGAGTTGGACATGAATGTCGCAGTGATCCCCGAACTTTGCGCTGAAGGCCAGATCCTGGCCGAAGTCAATGGCTGTGTGGGCCTGATCACGCTGAATCGCGCAACTGCCTTGAACGCACTGTCGCTGGCCATGATCCGCGACATCACCACCTTGCTGAACGCGTGGAAGCACGATGCGGCGATCCAGGCCGTGGTCCTGCTGGGCGCCGGCCGCGAGGGCAAGCCGGCCGCGTTCTGCGCTGGCGGCGACATCCGTTTCTTCCACCAGGCCGCTCTCGCGGGCGACAGCGCGCTCGACGATTTCTTCACCGAGGAATACCGGCTCAACCACCTGATCCACAACTATCCCAAGCCGACCCTGGCGCTGATGGACGGCGTGGTGATGGGCGGCGGCATGGGTATCAGCCAGGGCGCCAAGCTGCGCGTGTTGACCGAGCATTCCAAGTTGGCCATGCCCGAGACCAACATCGGCCTCTTCCCTGACGTGGGCGGCGGGCATTTCCTGGGCCAGTGCCCCGGCCATGTCGGCGAATGGCTGGCGCTGACGGGCCAGGTGCTGGGCGCGGGCGATGCCATCGCCCTGAACCTCGGCGACGTGTTTGTGCGCAGCGAACACTTGCCCTGCCTGATTGAGGCCTTGCGCCATGGTGAGCAGACCAGCGCCGAGCACGTCGTGGCCACGGTGATGGAGCGCGCCGACCTGGCGCCGGTTAGTCACTTTGCGGACCAGTGCGACAGCGTCAGCCGGCATTTCTCGCAGCCTGACGTGGCGGGCATCATGGCCTCGCTGGCCGCCGCGCCCGATGCCTGGTCGCAGGAAACCCTGGCCGCGCTGCGCAAGCGCTCGCCGCTGATGATGGCCGTGACCCTGGAGCAGGTCCGCCGCGCCCGCCGCATGAGCCTGGCCGAGGACCTGCGCATGGAGCGCGACATGGTGCACGCCTGTTTCCACCTGCGCCCCGGGGCCGCCAGCGAAACGGTCGAAGGCGTGCGCGCCCTGGCCGTCGACAAGGACCACGCGCCGCGCTGGAACCCGGCCCGCATCGAAGACGTCACGCCCGAGATGGTGCAGGCCTTCTTCAAGAGCCCCTGGACCGCGCAGACACATCCCTTGCGCGACCTGGCCTGAGCGGAGCCGCGCATGCCGACCGACATCGAGATCGCCCAGGCTGCACAACTGCAGCAGATCTTGCCCTTGGCGCAGGCGCGCCTGGGCCTGCCGCAGGAGGCCTTGAGTCCCTACGGCCACTTCAAGGCCAAGCTGAGCCTGGACCACATCGCCACGCTGGCGGATCGGCCCGACGGGCATCTGGTGCTGGTCACCGCCATCACGCCCACGCCGCCCGGCGAGGGCAAGACCACCACGACCGTGGGCCTGGGCGATGGCCTCAACCACATCGGCAAGCGCGCCATGATCTGCCTGCGCGAGCCCTCACTGGGCCCATGCTTCGGCATGAAGGGCGGGGCAGCCGGTGGCGGCCATGCGCAGGTAGTGCCCATGGAGGACATCAACCTTCACTTCACCGGCGACTTCCACGCCATCGCGCTGGCCCACAACCTGCTGGCCGCCATGCTGGACAACCACATCCACCACGGCAACGCCCTGGGCCTGGACGTGCGCCGCATCACTTGGCGCCGCGTCGTCGACATGAACGACAGGGCGCTGCGCCACATCATGGTGGCCCTGGGCGGGTCGGGCAACGGCTATCCGCGCGAGGATGGCTTCGACATCGTCGTGGCTTCCGAAGTGATGGCCATCCTGTGCCTGTCCGCCTCGCTGTCGGACCTGAAGGAGCGGCTGGGCCGCATCGTGGTCGGCTATACGGCGGCCAGGCAGCCCGTCACGGCGCGCGACCTCAAGGCCGATGGCGCCATGGCGGCCCTGCTCAAAGACGCGCTGGCGCCGAACTTGGTGCAGACGCTGGAAGGCAATCCGGCCTTTGTGCACGGCGGCCCGTTCGCCAACATTGCGCACGGTTGCAATTCCGTCATTGCCACGCGCACCGCCTTGAAGCTGGCCGATTACGTCGTGACCGAAGCGGGCTTCGGCGCCGACCTGGGCGCCGAGAAATTCATGGACATCAAGTGCCGCAAGGCCAGCCTCAAGCCCGCCTGCGCGGTGCTGGTCGCGACGGTGCGCGCGCTCAAGCACCATGGCGGACGCCTGCAGGGCCTGGCCGCGCTGGAGGCGGGCATGGTGAACCTGCAGCGCCACGTCGAGAACCTGAGCCAGCATCACGGGTTGCCCGTTATCGTCGCCATCAACCGCTTCGATGCCGACACCGACGAAGAACTGGCCCTGCTGGCGCGCCAGTGCGCCGCCTGGGGCGTTGAATGCGTGCTGGCCACGCACTGGGGCGAGGGCGGCGCCGGCGCGGCCGATCTGGCGCGCGCCGTGGTCAAGTGCTGCGAAACGGCCAGTTCGCAGGCGCGCGGCCTGTACGACGATGCGTTGCCGCTGGACCAGAAGATCCGCACCGTCGCCAGCAAGATCTATCGCGCAGCGATGGTGAGTTTCGAGCCGCGCGCCCAGCAGCAGTTGCACGAATTCCAGGCCCAGGGCTACGACCGTCTGCCGGTCTGCATCGCCAAGACGCAATACTCGTTCAGCGCCGACCCATCGCAACTGGGTGCGCCCGAAGGGCATGTGCTGCGCGTCCGCGAACTGCGCCTGAACGCCGGCGCCGAGTTCGTCACCGCCATCTGCGGCGACATCATGACCATGCCGGGCCTGCCCAAGCACCCAGCGGCGGAGCGCATCGACGTGGATGCGGCAGGGCGCATCAGCGGTTTGTTTTGAAGGTTTTTCCGGGTGGCGCAGAAGGTGATTTGGGATAATTCCGCGGTGCAAGCATCACCTTCGTCCTCACCCTCGCTTTCGCCCTGGCGCCTGTCCGTCGCCCCCATGCTCGATTGGACCGACAGGCATTGCCGCTATTTCCATCGGCTGCTGACTCGCCATACGCTGCTTTACACCGAGATGGTCACCACCGGTGCGCTGCTGTTCGGCGACCAGGGGCGGCATCTGGACTTCAACGCCGAGGAGCGCCCGGTCGCCTTGCAGCTGGGCGGCAGCGAGCCGGCCGATCTGGCTGCCTGCGCCAAGCTGGCCGAGCGTTGGGGCTATGACGAGGTCAACCTCAATTGCGGCTGCCCCAGCGAGCGGGTGCAGAAGGGCGCGTTCGGTGCCTGCCTGATGGACGCGCCCGGCCTGGTGGCCGACGGCGTCAAGGCCATGCGGGACGCCGTCACCATTCCCGTCACGGTCAAGCACCGCATCGGCATCGATCGGGTCGAGCGCTACGAGTTCGTGCGCGATTTCGTCGGGCAGGTGGCGGAGGCCGGTTGCGAGGTCTTCATCGTGCATGCGCGCAATGCCTGGCTGCAGGGCCTGAGCCCCAAGGACAACCGCGAGATCCCGCCGTTGCGCTATGAGCTGGTGCACCGGCTCAAGGCGGAGTTTCCGCAGCTGACCATCGCGCTGAACGGCGGCATCAAGTCCGACGACGAGATCGCCGTGCAGCTGGACCATGTCGACGGCGTGATGGTGGGCCGCCAGGCCTACCACGAACCCTGGCAGATGGCGCAGTGGGACGAGCGTTTCTGGGGCCGGAGGGGCCCGGCGCAGTCGCGCGAACAGGTCGAGGAGGACTGGATGGTCTACCTCGATCGTTGCGTGGCCGCTGGACGACCCTGGCCGCAGGCCATGCGCCATGCTTTAGGCCTGTGGAACGGCCAGCCCGGCGCGCGGCGTTGGCGCCAGGTGTGGTCGGACCACAAGCTGAAAAATGAGGCGCCGCGCACCGTGCAGGCGCTGGCGACCCAGGCGCGGCTGGCCGCGCTGGAGAAGGCTGCCGAGCCGGCGGCGCTTTAAGCCGCAGCCTTTTCGATCAGCGAGCCCGTGAGCGCCGCCTGCGTGAAATCGTGCTCGCCGCCCAGGCCATGGATCAGGTCCGGAATCAGCTGCGAGAGCTCCAGCGTGGCGATGGCGGCGTCGGCATCGAAGGCCTCGTCCTTGGCCGGCTTGTCCTTGCCTTCGAACACCAGGTCGAGAAAGCTGATCTTCTTGACCGTGAAGGTGTCGGTCAGCATCAGCGACACGCGGTCGCGCCAGGTCAGCGCCAGCTTGGTGGGGCGCTTGCCCGACGTCAGGTGCTGGCGGATTTCCTCGGTGTCCAGCGGATGGCGGGCGTAGCGCACCACCGACTTCATCTGGTCTTCGGACTTCAGCTCCAACTCGCGGTCGATGCTGAAGCCCTCGGGCGGCACGCCGTCCATCAGCCAGGCGGCCATGCAGGAGGCCGGGCTTTCCGCCGTCTGAAGCAGCAGCACCGAGAAGCCGTCCAGGGTCTTGGTCAGCAGTGTGACGACTTCGTCGGCCTTGGTGATCGAGCCCGCATCCAGCATCAGCAGCCGGTCGTGCGGGTTGATCCACACGCGCACGCTGCTCTGCTTGGTGAAGGCCTGGGGCAGCAGCTCCAGCGTGATCTGGTCCTTCAGGTCCTGCTTGGCCTTCTTGCCGGGCTTGCGGCCGGTTTCCTGCTCGATGCGCTCGGCCATCTCGTCCAGGCGCTTGCGCACCACCGAGCCCGGCAGCACGCGCTGCTCGACCATCAGCTTGAGCAGCCAGTGCCCGCCCACGTCCTCGATCAGCGGGCCGTGCGCGATGCCGCGGGGCTCGGTCCAGCCCATGGACAGCGCCTGCGTGGCGCCGCACTCCACAAAACGCGCCGTCTGCAGGCGCTCTTCAATCGCTTCGACCGTGGACTGCCATTCGGCGCCGATCCGGTACACCATCAGGTTCTTGAACACTGAAAACCCTGTTCCAAAAAATCAATGCGCCCGGGGTTGGGCGCTGTGGGTCGTATTGTCGCAAGGAAAAGGCTGCTGAAGTTTCGGCAGCGTTGTCGGCAACTTCGCCAGCCCCTCAGTTGTTGATGACCCGCAGGGCGAAGCGCTCCAGGTAGTCCATCAGGCGCTTGGCGCCTTCGACCGCGGCCGCTTCATTGCCGCTGGCGATGCCCTGGGCCAGGGCCAGGTGGGCGCTTGCGCCTTCGACGATGTCGCCTTCGTGCTGGTAGGCATACCAGAAGCGCCTGCACATGACGACCAGCGGCACCACGCATTTGACGGCCGAGAGGTTGCGGCTGGCCTGGTGGTTGACGAGGTCGAGTTCGTGGTCGGCCTGCATGTAGCCGTCCAGGTTGCCGCGCTGGGCCGACCGCATCATCTTCTCGGCGCACTGCACAATGTTCTTGCGCTGGGCGGTCGTGGCGCGCCGGACCGAGCAGCTGGCGATCAGGTATTCGAGCACGCGGCGCGTCTGGATCACGTCCAGATGCTCGGCCAGGTCGATGTTCGAGACCAGCAGGCCGCGGCGCGGCTGCTGAACGATCAGGCCGATCGAGACCATGCGCAGCAAGGCCTCGCGCACGGGGGTGCGGCCCAGGCCGATCTGCTCGGCGATTTCGGCTTCGACGACAGGTTGTCCCGGCTCCAGCGCCAGCGTTGAAATCAGCGATTCGATCCTGTCGTAGGCCAGGTCCGCGGCGCGGCGCTTGCTCGGGGGCTTGGTCGCTTCGGCCGATGCGTTGGCGCCTGGTGTGGGGGCTGGGTGCTGCAATTGGTAAAACCGGTCGGGTGAGGCAATTCAGGGGCAATTCATGGGCCATTCAATGGCGCTAGCGTAGCACCGTCTCTAGGGTGGATCGTCCGGGTCGAACTGCCCGGCCAGCGTGGACAGGCGTGCGGGCACCAGGGGCCAGCGCGGCGTCGGCGGCGTCCAGCCGTAGAGGAATTGCGCGGCCGTGCCGCAGATACGGCCCTGGCAGGCGCCCATGCCGCAGCGCGTGTGCATCTTGGCCATTGTCCAGTCGGCGTGGGCCTGCATCTGCGCATGCGGCACATCCTCGCAGCGGCATACCAGCGTGCCGGCCTCAGGCAAGGACTTGAGATGCGGGTCCATGGAGAAATGGCGGTGGAGCAGGGCCGCGAAGCGCTCCCAGCGCCTGCGCTCCGGCGCCTGGCGCCCGGCTGCGCTCATTTGGCCGACCGCGACATGGCCTGCGATGCGGCCTTGCGCCTGAGCGCGTTCGCCGCCGCCGAAGCCCGTGCATTCGCCGGCCGCCAGGATGCCGGGCAGCGAGGTGCGTTGCCATTGATCGGTGTTCAGCACCTGTTCGCCATGGGCGTTCACGCCGACCTCGCAGCCCAGCATCTGCCCCAGCGCGACGTTGGGCACCAGCCCGAAGCCGCAGGCCAGGCGCTCGCAATCGAGCTGGATCTGCCGGCCATTGCGCTGCAGCGTGACGGCGCTCAGCTGGTCCTGTCCATGCGCCGCAATGACATGGCTGCTGGTGCACAGGCGCGGCTCCAGCAGGGTCAGCGCCTGCCAGGCCTTGCCAGGCCAGCGTGGCAAATGAGCAGCGAAGGCGGCCAGCGATTTCAACGGTGCCTGCTCGGCCACGCACACGATCTGCGCGCCATGTGCGCGGGCCGTGGCTGCCGCGGCCAGCAGCAGCGGGCCGCTGCCGGCGATGACGATGCGCTGTCCGCGGACAGGCAAACCGCCCTTGATCAGCGCTTGCAGGCCGCCGGCGCCGGTCACGCCGGGCAGGGTCCAGCCAGGAAAAGGCAGCAGGCGTTCGCGCGCGCCCGTGCACAGGATCAGCGTCTTGAAATGCTGCGTCCAGCCACGTTCCGGGTTCTCGAGCAACAGGGCCTGCGCGCCGCCCTCGCCGGCAACCGGGCCCAGGACGCGCGTCGCGCCTTGGATGCCGACATTGGCCTGGCCTTCCAAAGCCTTCAGCATGCGTTCGGCCGCTTGGGGAGGCCGTGCGCACGGTCCATGGCGCCACAGCTGGCCGCCGGGGCGCGGATTGTCGTCCAGCACCACGATGCGTGCGCCGCTAGGGGCTGCAGCCAGTGCCGCCGCCAGGCCGGCTGGGCCGGCACCGACGATCAGCACGTCACAGGTGGCAGCGCTGGATTCGGGGGGTGTCATGTCGCAGCCTCCGTGCCCGTATCCACGCGCATGTCGTTCGCGCACAGGGTCTGGCAGGCCAGTTGGCGCCGGCCGTTGATCAACACGCTACATTCGTGGCAAATGCCCATGCCGCAGAACGGCGCACGCTTCTCGCCGCTCACCGAAACCCGGCTGCACCCCGGCGGGCGTTGCGCCAAGGCCGCCGCCACGGTGATGCCGGCGGGCACCTGCAAGGTCTGGCCGTCCAGGATCAGGGCCAGGGTGTCTGCACGGTTCATGGCAGTTCCTCGAAGCGTTGTGCAAGATAGGGTCGGGCGTCGAAGGGTGGGGCAGCGCCGGTGATCTGCGCCGCCAGCAGCCGCGCCGTGCCTGGCGCAGTGGTCACGCCCAGGCCTTCATGACCGACGGCCAGCCACAGGCCTGGGTGCGTCGGATGCGGTCCGATGATGGGCAGGCTGTCGGGCGTGGCGGCGCGAAAGCCGGTCCAGCAGCGGATCACGTTGAGGTCCGCCAGGCCTGGCAAGTAGGACAGGCTGCGCCGCAGCATGCGCTGCAGCATGGGCCACTCGACCGCGGGGTCGGTGGTGTCGAACTGGCGCGACGAGCCCAGCAGCAGCTGTCCCGTGGGGCGCGGCTGGGCATTGAAGGCCACCGAGGCTTCTTGCGCATGGTGGGCGCTGCTGATGTAGCCCAGCTCGACCAACTGGTGGCGCACCGTGCCGGGATAACGGTCCGTGATGGCCAGATGGCCTTTCTTGGCACGGATCGGCAGTTCCGGGCAGAAGTCGGTGGCCTGCAGTCCGGCCGCCAGCACCACGGCCGGTGCGCGGCGTTGGCTGCCGCCATGGAGCACAACGCCGTGCTCTTCGATGGCGCGGACTTGGGCCGTTTCGAGCCGAATGCCAGGCTGCTGCAGCATCCACCTGGCCGCGTTGGGGGCATAGACGATGGCATCGCTCGGCACCTTCAGGGCGCCGGCCAGGTCCGCGCGCAAGGCCGGCTCGGTATCCCTCAGCTCGGCGGCATTCAGCAGGGCACTGTCGAATCCATGTTCGCGCAGGCCGGCTTGCTTGCGCCCGGCCTCCGCCATTTCCGCCTCGTTGGCAGCGATCCACAGCGTGCCGCAAGGGGTGTAGGCGCAATCCTCGGGCATCTCCGGGGCCAGTGCGCGCCACTGCTGCAAGGAGTCGCGGCACAGCGCCAGTTCGGCCGGGTTGTCGTCCATCAGCACCAGATGGCCCATGCCGGCATGCGTGGCGCCGCGGTAGGCGCTCGGGCCGGCATCCAGCACCAGCACGCGCCTGCCCGCCCGGGCCAGCTCGCGCGCGCAGGCGGCGCCGACGATGCCGGCGCCGATCACGATCACGTCGGCATCCATGTCCGCCACGTTCAGTGCGTGCGCCCGGTGCGATGCATCACAGTCTGATGCCCCATGCGAACGGATCCTTGTCGTCAATCAATAGCGTGGCTTCGGCACACACATGGGCGCGTCCGCGTATCGTCGGGATGATCTTGCCGTCTTGCACCTCGTAGCGGGCGATGAATTCGCTGCCGATGACGCTGGCCTGCCGCCAGGGCGCTCCCGGTTGCAGCTTGCAGTCGGCGGCCAGGCAGGCGATCTTGGCGCTGGTGCCGGTGCCGCAGGGCGAGCGGTCGTAGGCCTTGCCGGGGCAGAGCACGAAGCTGCGGCTGTCGGCGCCTTTGTCGTCATCGGCGAACAGCTCGATGTGGTCGATCTCGGCGCCGGCTGCCCCGGTGATGCCCTGGGCGCCCAGGGCCTCGCGCACCGCCCAGGCGTAGGCGGTCAGGGCCTCGACGTTGTCGCCGGCGACGCGCTGGCCGTGTTCGCTGACGAGGAAGAACCAGTTGCCGCCCCAGGCTACGTCGCCGCGCACCGTGCCCTGGCCGGGCACGCGGACTTCGACCTGGCGGAGATGGCGGTAGGCCGGCACGTTGCGCACGCTGACCGAGCCATCGTCGTGCAGCACGGCGCTGACATGGCCGGCCGGCGTCTCGATGCCATGCGTGCCGGGGCCGATGCGGCCCAGATGGGCCAGCGAGGCGACCAGGCCTATGGTGCCGTGCCCGCACATGCCGAGGTAGCCGGCGTTGTTGAAAAAGATCACGCCGCAGGCATTGGCCGGATCCACCGGCTCGCACAGCAGCGCACCGACCACCACATCGCTGCCGCGCGGCTCCAGCACGGTGGCGGCACGCCAGCCGTCATGCTCCAGGGCCAGGCGCTGCAGGCGCTCGGCCATGCTGCCGCTGCCCAGATTGGGGAAACCGTCGATGACCAGGCGCGTGGGTTCGCCGCCGGTGTGCGAGTCGATGACCTTGATTCTCTTCATGGGACGTGCTCCAGGCGGTCTCAATGGGTGGACTTGAGGAATTCGGCCGTTTCGGGCCGGGATGGGTTGCCCATCACCTGATCGGGCGTGCCGATCTCGTGGATCACGCCCTTGCGGAAGAACGCCACCCGGTCGGATACGTCGCGTGCAAAGCGGATCTCGTGCGTCACCAGGATCATAGTCATGCCTTCGTCGGACAGCATGCGCATGGTGTCCAGCACTTCGCCGACGAGTTGCGGATCGAGTGCCGAGGTCACTTCGTCAAACAGCATGTACTCGGGCGACATGGCCAGGGCGCGGGCAATCGCCATGCGCTGCTGCTGGCCGCCGGACAGCTTGCCCGGGAAGGTCTTGAGTTTTTCCCGCAGGCCTACGTGGGTCAGCTGGCGCACCGCGATCTCCTCGGCCTCGGCCTTGCTTTTGCCCAGCACCTTGCGCGGCGCCAGCATCACGTTTTCTATCACGGTCAGGTGCGGGAATGCGTTCCACTGCTGGAACACGATGCCGATGCGCTTGCGCAGTTCGTTCAGGTTGGTGCTCCTGGCGTGCACGTCGATGCCATCCACCCGGATGGCGCCGCCTTGTATCGGCTCCAGCCCGTTGATGCACATCAGCAGGGTGGATTTGCCCGAACCCGATCCGCCGATGATGGACAGGACCTCTCCCTTTTCCACTGTCATGCTCACGCCTTTGACGACCTCGACCTTGCCGAAGGACTTGTGTACCTTGTCGATCTCAATCATTTTCGTTCCACTTTCTTTCCACCTTGGCGCTGAGCGCTGCGACGCCCCAGCTCATGACGTAGTACACGGTGCCGGCGATGCACAGCACCAGCAGCGGCTCCTGGATGCGCGTGATGATGGTTTGCGAGGCGCGCAGCAGTTCGACGATGCCTATCCACATCACCAGCGAGGTGTCCTTCATCACGCTCAAGGCCAGGTTGATCCAGCCTGAGAAAGCGACCCGCGCGGCCATGGGCAGGGTCACGTGCGTCAGTGCCTGGATGTAGCTCATGCCCAGCGAGCGCGCCGCGCGGATGACGTTGGGAGGCACGGCCAGGATGCCGCTGCGCACGATCTCGGTGCAGTACGCGGCAGTGTAGATTGCCAGCACGAGCGCGCCGACCTCGAACGCGCTCCAGTCCAGGTTGACGATGCTCTTGGCCGAGTTGAAGAGCACGAACTGGATCAGCAGCGGCACGCTGCGGAACAGGTCCAGCAGCCAACCCAGCGGAAGGCTCAGATGTGGCAGCGTGGCGCGCAGCAGGCCGAACACAAGGCCCGCCACGGTGCCCAGCAGCATGGCCCACAGTGTCAATTTCAATGTGACGCCGGCACCTGCAAGCATGAACTGGAAATCGGAAGCCGTGAAACTGGTCTCGAACATGGCTGCTACCTCAGTAACGGAACAGGCGCCAGCCCAGCAGGCGCGAGCTCAGGACCATCGACTTGGCCATGACGTAGTACAGGGCGGCGGCGATGGCAAAGAACTCGAAGGTGCGGAAGGTCCGCACGTTGTAGTCCTGCGTGACGCCGGTCAGATCGTCGTTCAGGCCGACCACCACGCCCAGCGATGTCATCAGAATTGCCCACACCATCTGGTTGGTCAGCGGGTAGAACACGATGTGCAGCAGCTGCGGCACGACGATCAGGCGGTAGGTCTGGAACGCCGTCATGCCCAGCGACCTGGCTGCGCGGATCTGCGTGTGCGGCACGGCCTTGAGTCCGCCGCGAAAGTTTTCGGCCAGGTAGCCCGCGTTGTTGAAGCTGATGCCCGCCAGCAGCGCCGCCCATGAGCTGATGTGCACACTGAACGAGCCCAATCCGAAATACAGCAGATAGATCTGGAACAGCGAGGGGGTATTGCGCGCCACCGACACCCAGGCATTGCCGAACCAGCGCAGCGGCATGAGCTTGCTGGCGCGCATCGGGGTCAGCGCCAAGGCGATCAGCACGCCGAGACACATGGACAGCATCGCAGTCTCCACGGTGACCCAGGCGCCTGCCAGCATGTCGGGCCAGGCCTTGAGCGCCTGTGCCCATTGAAAGGTGTAATCGAATTCGTCCATCTGACCGTGTCTCCCGCGGTGCCAAGGCCGGGCCCGAATGCGCAGGCCCCGCTTCTTTTAGTAATAGACGTTCGGGATGATCAGCTCGGGCGCCTTGCCGCCGACCCATTTTTCATACAACTCGTGGTAGCGCCCGGTGCGCACCTGTTGGTTGACGAACAGGTTCAGGTAGTTGATCAGGCCGTACTCGCTGCGTTTGACGGCGAGCGAGACGTAGTCGATCACGTAGGGCGCGTTGCCGACCACCTTGAGGCCTTTGTACTTGCCGGACTTGATCGACGATTGAGCGACGGTGTTGCTCACGACCGTGGCGTCGATATGGCCCTGAGAGACGGCCAGGAGGGTGTCGGCCTGGTTCTGGTAGGCGCGAAAGCTTCCCTTGGCGTTGTTCCAGGCCTTGACGTCTTTCTCCAACGCGATCGCCTCGTAGGTGCTGGAGGTGTTGCCGACCGGGTGGCCTTTCAGATCGGCGTAGTTCTTGATGCTGCTGCCATCGCGCGTCAGCACCACCTGCTGAAACGCAAAATAGGGAATGCTCAAGCCCACCGTCTTGGCACGCTCCAGGGTGTCGGAGGTCGAGCCCACGATCACGTCGACGCGGTTCGAGGTCAGGGCGGGAATGCGGTCGGCAAACGGGGTGTCGACGATTTCGGCCTTCACGCCCAGGACCTTGGCCAGGTCGTTGCAGTAGTCGACGTCGAAGCCGACGGGGTTGTTGCTGGCGTCGCGCGAGCCCATGGGCGGAAAGTCCAGCACCACGGCGCAGCGCAGCTTGCCGGATTCGATGATGCTGTCGAGCTTGTCGCCGGCAAATGCGGTTTGAGCGATGAGCAGGCTGCAAACGGCACCAGCGGCGATCAGATACGGGTTCAGTTTCATTGGAATTCCGGCGGATGATGGAACAAGGAACGGCACGGGGACTGGCCGTGCCGGCGCGCAAATCAGTGGCGTGACTGGTATTTCGCGGGGCGCGTGGCCAGTGCCTGGCCCACAACACGCTCGATGAAGGCGCGCTCTTCGCCGACCACGGGCAGGCGCGGACGGCGCATGTGCTCGGTGCCGACGCCGAACAAGGCGTCGATCAGCTTCAGGTTCTGGACCAGCTTGTTGGAAACGTCCAGGTGCAGCATGGGCACCATCCAGCGGTACAACTCCAGCGCTTCGGCGAACTTGCCGGCCTTCATCAAGTCGTACAGGGCCACGGTTTCGCGGGGGATGGCGCAGCCCACGCCGGCGACCATGCCGTCGCAGCCCACGGCCAAGCCCTCGAAGGCGAGGTCGTCCACGCCCATGAAGATTTGGTAGCGTTCGCCCACGGTGTTGCGCAGGTCGGTGACGCGGCGGATGTCGCCGGTACTTTCCTTGACCGAGGTCAGCCATTCGCAATCGGCCAGTTCGGCCATGTGCTCGGGCTTGAGGTCGACGCGGTAGGCGACCGGGTTGTTGTAGACCATGCAGGGTTTTTGCGCGGCATGGGCCATGACGCGCACATTGGCCATGGCTTCGCGGGCATCGGCCACGTAGATGACCGAGGGCATGAGCATGTAACCGGCCACGCCCAGCTTGTTGGCGCCCTCGATATAGCGCAGCGCCTCGCGCGTGCTGGTCTCGGACACATTGGCGAGCACCGGCACGCGGCCGCCCGAGGCGTCCAGTGCGATGCGGGCGACGTCGAGTTTTTCCTCCAGCGTCAGGGTGCTGGCTTCGCCGAGCGAGCCGCAGGTGATCACGCCATGGATGCCATTGCGGATCTGGAAATCGATGTGCTTGGCGGTGCCTTCGGCATCGATGCGCTCGTCGGCGTGGAACTTGGTGGTGACGGCGGGGAAGATGCCAGTCCAGCGGGTGATGGTCATGAGGATGTCCTTTCTTGCTGCGTCGAGGGGGGGGCTGACAGCTTCGTTCGCGGTGGCCTCGGTATGTATTTAAATATATTTATAAGATATTTTCAATGTATTTAAATTGGTGGAGCAGCGAAACCATGCGCTGATTGATGACAAGCGCACGGAGCTGCGGCGCGTGGTCCTGTGTTGCAGCCAAAGCGGGCTGCAGGGGAACGATGGAAGGGGGCGGAGGGGCGCGCTCGTCAGAGCCCCAAGGTGTAGACATCGGCGCCAGCGCGCTCGACGGCGCTGTGGCCTTGCAGCGCGCGGTCCCAGGCCGGATCGGTGGCGCTCTTGGCGGCCGTCAGTCCGATGGTCATTTGGGTCACTTCTTCCGTGCTGGCATCGAGCTCGGCGACCTGCTCGCCGTTGTCCAGAAAAAGCCGCGCGACCATGTAGCCGCCCGAATCGATCACGACCAGATAGCGCGCAGGCTTGCGCAGCGATTGCTTGCTGTGTGCGTGGGGAACTTCGCAGCCAAAGCCTTGGTTCATGGCGCTATCTTGCCATGTTGCGCTAGTTTGGGCGAGTGCTGGATCCGGTGGCCGCAGAAGTGTCAGGTCAGGCCTCAGACCTGACACTGGGGCCTGCAAACGCGGCTTTGATCGATCAACTGCTGCGCGCGCGCCGGTACTGGGCGCAGGCCTGGCCAAAGGCCGTGAGCATGGCCATGGAGGCCGGGTTGTGCTCGGCTCGCCACTCGGGGTGCCATTGCAGGCACAGGGTGAAGCCGGGGGCCTGGTCGACGCTGAAGGCCTCGACCAGGCCATCGGGCGCCGTGGCCTCGATGCGCAGCCCGGGGGCCAGGTCCTTGACGCCTTGTCCATGCAGGGAGTTGACGCTCAGGCGCTCCTGCCCCAGCAGCGCGTCCAGCCGGCCGCCGGGCAGGACATTGACCTCATGCTGGTCGGCGTAGGACTCCTCAGGCGGGCGGCCCGAGGGTGCGCGGTGGTCCAGCTTGCCTTCCAGCTCCTGCACGGCCTGGTGCAGTGTGCCGCCCAGCGCCACATTGGTTTCCTGGAATCCGCGGCAGATGGCGAACAGCGGCAGGCCGATGTTCACGGCGCGGCGGACCAGCGGCAGGGTCCAGGCGTCGCGCGTCGGGTCCAACGGCAGTGCCGGGTTGTGGACTTCCTCGTCGAAATGGCTGGGATGCACGTTCGAGGGCGATCCGGTCAGGAACACGCCATCCGCCAGCGCCAGGAGCTCGTCCAGTTCGGCCTCGGTGGCCGAGGGCACGATCAAGGGCAGGCATCCCGCCAATCTCACCGCATCGATGTACTTCTTGCCGGCAATGTGAAAAGGATGCTCGCGCACCTCTTCGTTGCAGGCGGGGATCAAGACCACGGGGCGTGGCTTCGATGCGGGGTCAGCTTTCAGGGTCACGTCGTACACCTCTCAGTGGGGTTGGAGCGGGTTGGTGCAGGAAAGGAACGAAATTTGAGCAGCGGTAAAAAAGGCGCATCGGGTTGCGATGCGCCAAAGGAGACAAGGATAAAGCCTGTTGGGGAAAAATGTTTAGGCGGCGCGCTTCAGGGCAGCCCTCAGCGTGTCAACAATGTGGTCAATTTGCTCGCGCTCGACGATCAGGGGCGGGCTCAACGCGATGGTGTCGCCGGTCGTGCGGATCAGCACGCCCTTGTCATAGCAGTCGAGGAACACATTGAAGGCCCGCTTGGCAGGCTCGCCCGGCAGCGGCGCGAGCTCGATGCCGCCCACCAGACCGATGTTGCGGACGTCGATCACATTGGGAGCGTCGCGCAGGCTGTGCACGGCTTCGGCGAAGTAGCCCTGCAGTTCGCTGGCGCGGGTCAGCAGATTTTCTTCGGCGTAGGTTTGCAAGGTCCCGAGCGCGGCCGCGCAGGCCAGCGGATGGGCCGAGTAGGTGTAGCCGTGGAAGAACTCGATCAGGTGCTCCGGTCCCGACATGAAAGTGTCGTAGATGGACTGCTTGGCAAATACGGCGCCCATCGGCACGCAGCCATTCGTCAGCCCCTTGGCGACCGTCATGATGTCGGGGGTGACGCCGAAGGTCTGTGCCGCGAAGGGCTGGCCGGTGCGACCAAAGCCGGTGATGATCTCGTCGAAGATCAGCAGGATGCCGTGCTTGTCGCAGATTTCGCGCAGACGCTGCAGATAGCCCTGCGGCGGAATCAGCACGCCCGTGGAACCAGCCACCGGTTCGACGATCACGGCGGCAATGGTCGATGCGTCGTGCAGCGCGACCAGGCGTTCGAGGTCTTCGGCGAGGTCGGCGCCGTGGGCCGGCTGGCCGACGCTGAAGGCATTGCGGGCCGCATCATGCGTGTGGCGGATGTGGTCGACGCCGCTGAGCATGGTGCCGAACATCTTGCGGTTGGCCACCATGCCGCCCACCGAGATGCCGCCGAAGTTGACGCCGTGGTAGCCGCGTTCGCGGCCGATCAGGCGGGTGCGCGAGCCTTCGCCGCGGATGCGGTGGTAGGCCAGGGCCATTTTCAGCGCCGTTTCAACCGATTCGGAGCCCGAATTGGTATAGAACACCTTGTTCAGGCCCGCAGGGGTCAGCTCCACCAGCTTCTCGGCCAGCTCGAAGGCTTTGGGGTGGGCCATCTGGAACGGCGGCGCGTAGTCGAGTTCGGCGGCTTGTTCCTGGATGGCGCGCACGATGTGCGAACGGTTGTGTCCGGCGTTCACGCACCACAGGCCGGCCACACCGTCCAGGATCTGCCGATTCTTGTCGTCCCGGAAGTACATGCCCTCGGCGCGTGTCAGCACGCGCGGCGCCTTCTTGAACTGGCGATTGGCCGTGAAAGGCATCCAGTACGCGTCCATGGCGCCCGGTGTGGTGGATTGACTCATTGCGATCTCCTGAATGTGCTTGCACGCTGCAATGGCGCCAGTTTATTGACAGTGCTGCGCAATTTGGCGCCTGAAATGGGTCACTGTGGATGGGGTTGCGCAATTGAATTCGCGATAAATTGAATTTATTCGAATTAAAATCCAACGATGAGCAACGACGTGCAACTGGATGCGATTGATCGCACTATCCTGAACGAACTGCAGCGCGACGGCCGGCTTTCCAACCTGGAGCTGGCGCAGCGCGTGCACTTGTCCGCGTCAGCCTGTCTGCGGCGGGTGAAGCGCTTGGAAGACAGCGGCGTGATTGCGCAATACGTGGCCTTGCTCAATCCCAAGATGATCGGGCGCCAGGGCACCAGCTACACTATCGTCAATCTGGAACGCATGACGCCTGCGGCGCTGGCCGCTTTTGAGCAGGCGGTGCGCGACATGCCGGAAATCCTGGATTGCTTCTACGTGGCCGGCACCCATGACTACCTGATTCGCTTCGCCTACAAGGATGCCGAAGACCTTGAGCGCATGCATTCCCATGTGCTGATGCAGCTGCCCGAGGTGGCGCGGTCCAATTCGATGCTGGTGCTGCGCACGGTCAAGAAAACCACGGCGTTCGAGCTTTGAGCGTTGTGCGGGAGTTGTGCGGGGAATAGGTAGATCCCTCTTCTTGGGGCATGTGATTGCATCGTGAATGATTTAAACTTCACGATTGTTTACATGATAGTTACGTACATATGCAATCCGAGGAGCGACACCGGTCTTGGGCACCGCAGCAATGGCCGAGCGCGCGTGCCATGTTTGCTGGCGCCTATACCGTGGGTCTGGCCCGCCAAATCAAATACAGCGTCCGCACGGCCCTGAATGGCGCCGTGCTTGATCAACTGATGGTGGAAGTGGGGCATTCGAAGTGCCTGCAGGCCATGCTGCGCCAGCAGCCCAGGGCTTTGTACCCCATCATCAATGACCTGTTGGATCGCCGATGGAGCAGCGCCAAACGTTTCCAGGTGACGCGCATCAGCTTGCGATTCATGGAAACCGTGCTTGGGACAACGGCCTGCCTGCGCTTGATAGAAGGGCAGGCGCTGGTCTTGACGAGCCTGCCCGACGGCACGCAGGTGACCTTGGAAATGAACGGCGTCAGCTACCACGAAGGCCTGTGGGCGTTGAATCTGGTCGGACAGGACGGCGAGCGCCTGTATTCCCTGACCTTTGGCCTGACGAATTTCAGGGAGATCTTGATCGGTTCGGTGCAAGGCCCTTCATGCCACCTTGATGGGGCGGAGCGGATTCGCGCATTGACCCATGCCGCCGAGGGCCTGCGGCCCGGCTATCTGCTGGTGTACCTGCTGCGGGCCTTGGCCCAGCACCTGGGCGTGAGGCGGCTGAAGGCCATCGATCCCCTGCACCACGTCAAGGGCCGCTGGAATCATCGAGGCTCGCGTCTGAAGTTCGACTATCGGGAGTTTTGGGCCGATTTGGGCGGCAGTGTCAACGAGGATGCCAACTGGACCTTGCCCTTGTCCGTTCCGCAGCGCCCGCTCACGGAGGTACCCAGCAAGCGGCGCGCAATGTATCGACGTCGCTACAGCATGCTGGATGCCATGGTCAAGGGCATGCTGGAGCGAGTCAGCCAACAGATCGAGGACCAGAGCGCGTGCGACGCAAACCTGGCCTCGCCGCCATCCCTTGCACCCAAGCGCGATTCGGTGGCTTTGAGGGCGGCTTGAGTCAGGCCGCCCCCTATACGTTCGGCACGCCCGGCACACTTCTAAGGCTTGTACAAGGTATCGCGCCACAGTGCGGGCGCCATGCCTTGCCATTCGCGGAACGCATTTGAAAAGGCCGCGCTGTCGTTGAAGCCCAGCAGGTGCGCCAGTTCCCCAATGCTGATCGGCGTGTTCTGCAGGTAGTGCTGGGCCAGCGCGTGTCGGGTGCGGTCCAGCAGGTCCTGAAAACTGATGCCGGCCTCGTTCAGGCGGCGCTGCAAGGTACGCGCCGACACATGCAGGTCTTGCGCTATGCGTTCGAGGCGCACGGCGCCGCTGTGCCCCAGATGGCTCAGGATGGCCCGACGTACCTGGCCGACGACGGCGTGCTCTTCGACGGATTCGCGCGCCCGCAGCAGCGCTTCGGCATGTGCCTGCAGCATGGGCAGCAGGCTGGTGTTGTTCTGCGGCAGCTTGATGGCCAGCAGCTCGGACGGGAAGCTGCAGACGAATTGATCACTGGCGTCCCAATGGGCGGACTGCCGCATACCCCAACGGATCTGCGCCCTTGCGCCCGGCCATTCAGCGGTGCCTGAATAGGCGCCGGATCCCCGTGGTTCCGGTTCCGCCAACTCAAGCTGCAAGCCATGCATGGCCTGGCCGGCCAGCCACTCGGCGCAACTCAGCACGCCGGCGAACACCGATTCGCTCAGTGCAGCCGAGGCCGCGTGGTCGGCGCAATGGCTGCGCCAGCGGTAGGTGACGCGCTCGCCCTGGGATTGAAGGCTGGAGCGGCCGAGGTCGTGGACCAGGGACTCGAAACGCAGCACCTGTGCCAGCGCCGCACCCAGGTCGGGGCAGGCCAGCAGGAGGATGCCGTTGACACCGTAGGTGGTGGGCTTGACGCTGCGGCCCAGGCGCCAGCCAAAGCCAGGCGCGGTGCGATCAACCGCCAGTTTCAGTAGCGCCAGGTAACGCTCGCGGGGCATGTCGTCTTCGCCAGGCGCGTCGCATTGTGCGATGTCTTGTACCTCTTGCAGCGTCCGCCCCTCTAGCAAAGCCTGGTCCCACAGGGTTTGCGCATAGGGTCCGATCACCCGCGGCGCCTGGCTTGTCGCCATGGCGTTCTGGGCGTCAGGCCAATGGGCCAGAGCGGCGGGGGACGTCGAAACAGGCATGGACTTTGGGACTGCGGATCATTCGTGCCGGCACAGCTTGTCGTGAATGCGCAAGGCATTGGCAGCTTGGCGCAGCGACAATAGAGCGCTGCCGGAACAAACTGCGCGAAGGACGCCGTGGGGTGTCAAAAAATCATAGCAAAGCATGCGACGCTGGAATGGCTGGGGCGAGGAAGGGATTTCACTGACGCTGAACGACGCGGCACGCGCCATGCTGGCGCAAAAGCTCGGCGAGGCGCAAGCGCCGCAGGATGCATTGCGGGAGCAGTTGTTGGCGCGTGTGCCGGCATCGCGGTTGCCCGAGCATTCCGCCATCGCGCGCGATGCCGACGCCCGCCTGCAGGTGGCCTACGGCGAGAGCTATGCCGACTGGCTGCGCAAGCGCATGGGCGCCTTGCCCGTGGTGCCGGACGGCGTGGCCTGGCCGGAGAGCAGCGCGGACGTGCGCGCGCTGCTGGACCTGGCGCAGCGCGAGGGCTGGATCGTGCTGCCTTTTGCGGGGGGCACCAGTGTGGCCGGCCATCTGGACTGCCCGCGCAGCGAGCGTCCTGTGCTGTGCCTGCGGCTCGGGCGCATGAACAAGCTGCTGCACCTGGACGCGCAGAGCCAACTGGCCACCTTCGGCGCCGGCACGCCGGGGCCTTTGGTGGAAGCACAGCTGCGCGCGCTGGGCTACACGCTGGGGCATTTTCCGCAGTCATTCGAGTATTCGACGCTGGGCGGCTGGGTGGTGACGCGCAGCTCGGGCCAGCAGTCGCTGCGCTACGGACGGATCGAACAGCTGTTTGCGGGCGGACGCCTGGAAGCGCCGGCCGGGCGCCTGGACATTCCCACCTTTCCGGCATCGAGCGCCGGGCCCGATCTGCGCGAGCTGGTGATGGGCTCGGAAGGGCGTCTGGGCGTGCTGACCGAGGCCGTGGTGCGCGTCAGCAAGGCGCCTGCGCACGAGAGCTTCCATGCCGTCTTTTTCCCCGACTGGGACATCGCCGAGGCCGCCGTGCGCAGCTTGGTGCAACGCCGTTTGCCTTTGTCCATGCTGAGGCTCTCGAACGCCGAGGAAACCGCCAGCAACCTGGTGCTCGCGGGCCACGCCGGCATGATCGCGATGCTGGAGCGCTACCTGGGCTGGCGCGGCTGCGGCCAGGGCAAGTGCCTGCTGATGCTGGGCGTCACCGGCGAGGCGCGGGCGGCAAGGCAGACGCTCAAGGAGGCGCGCCGCCATGTGCGCCCGTTCGGCGCGGTCTATATCGGCACCGCCATGGGCAGCAAATGGCAGGCGAACCGTTTCATGGGGCCGTACCTGCGCAACACCTTGTGGGAAAGCGGCTACGCGGCCGACACCATCGAGACCGCCGCCGATTGGCCGCGCGTGAAGGACTGCATGCTGGCCATGGAACAGGCGGCCGCGCAGGCCTTTGCGGATTTCGGCGAGCGCGTGCATGCGTTCACGCACCTGTCGCATGTCTACCCTCAAGGCAGCAGCGTGTATTCGACCTTCATCTACCGGGTTGCGCCAGGCGGGCTGGAGCCCAATCTGGCGCGTTGGCAGCATTTCAAGCGCAAGGTGTCCGAGGCGATTGTCGCAGCCGGCGGCACCATCAGCCACCAGCACGGGGTCGGGCGCGACCATGCCCCCTACCTGGCCGCAGAAAAAAGCGCGCTGGGCGTGGCCGCGCTGGCCGCGCTGTGCCGACAGTTCGATCCGCAGGGCCTCATGAATCCTGGGGCGCTGCTGCAGACCGCGGAAGCAGCGGGGAGCGAGGCTTGAGTTCGTCGCTGGCGCAACGTGCCGCGCGGTGGCAGCAGATCCAGCAGAAGCCCCTGGACCTGCTGGTGGTGGGCGGCGGCATCAGCGGCGCGGGCGTGCTGCGCGAGGCGGCGCGGCGCGGCTGGCATAGCCTGTTGATCGAGCAGCAGGACTTCGCCTGGGGCAGTTCCAGCCGCTCGTCCAAGCTCGTGCACGGCGGATTGCGCTATCTGGCGCAAGGAGACTTGCGCACCACCTGGCAGTCGGTACGGGAGCGGCAGCGCCTGATGCAGGAGGCGCCGGCCTTGATCACCGCGCAGAGCTTCATGTTCGCGATGGTGCCGGGCCGCAAGCCGGGTCGGCACACGATGAAAGCCGGCCTGGCCCTGTACGACTGGATGGCGGGCGAACACGGCCGTGCCGAGCTGTCTCTGGCCGAGGCACGCCAGCTGGCGCCCGGCCTGGCGCCCCAGGGCATGATCGGCGCGCTGCTGTACCGGGACGCCAAGACCGACGATGCCCGCCTGGTCATGCGCGTGCTGCAGGAGGCGCGACAGGACGGCGGCCTGATGCTCAACTATGTGCGCGCCGAGGCGCCGGTGCTGCAGCAGGGGCAGGTGGTGGGCCTGCAGGTGCGCGACGCCTTGACGGGTCAATCTGTGGAGCTGAAGGCCAGCGCCGTGATCAACGCCACGGGGGTCTGGGCCGACGGCCTGCGCGCGCCCTTGCAGCGCGCGCCGCTGCTGCGCCCCTTGCGCGGCAGCCACCTGATCGTGCCATTCTGGCGCTTGCCGGTGGCGCAGTCCATCAGCCTGATGCATCCGCAGGACGGGCGGCCCGTGTTCTTCTATCCCTGGGAAGGCTGCACTTTGATCGGCACTACCGACCTCGACCACCAGGCGGATCTGTCGCAGGAGGCCAGCATCACGCCTGCCGAGGTTGACTACCTGCTGGCCGCCGTGAACGACCAGTTCCCTGATGCGTGCCTGTGCGTGGCCGATGTCTTGTCGTGTTATGCCGGCGTACGTCCGGTGGTGGACGACGGCCAGGCCGCACCGTCGGCGGTGGGGCGCGACCATGTCGTCATGAGCGAGCAGGGCCTGATCACGTTGACGGGCGGCAAGCTCACGACCTTCAGGCGCATGGCGCTGGACGCCCTGGCTCTGGCGGCGCGCCAGCGGGGCTTGGCCATGCACGACGACGGCGCCGCGGTGTTCAGGCCCGAGGCCGCGTTGCCGCCCAGCCTGGACGCATGCGTTCGGCAGCGCCTGAAGGCGCGCTACGGCGCGCGGGCGCTGGCGGTGCTGCAAGACTCCCAGCCCGGCGATCTGGAGCCTGTGGCGGGCACCGATACCCTGTGGCTGGAGCTGCGCCAGGCCCTACGGGCCGAAGACGTGGTGCACCTGGACGACCTGCTGCTGCGCCGCGTGCGCTTGGGCCTGCTGTTGCCGCAAGGCGGGCTGGGCCTGCCCGGGTTTATCGATCGCGTGAAGGCCTTGTGCCAACAATACTTGGGCTGGAGCGAGGACGATTGGGATCTGGCCTTGGGCCGTTATCGCGACATCATTCGCAGACATTACGCCTTGCCGGGGAGCATGACATGAGCGGCGACTACTTGCTGGCCATCGACAACGGCACCCAGAGCGTGCGGGCCTTGGTCTTCGACGGCCGCGGCCATCTGGTCGACAAGGCGCAGGTCGCGATCGACAGCTATGTCTCGCCGCAGCCCGGTTGGGTCGAATGCGACCCGCAGGCCTTCTGGCAGGCCTTGTGCACCGCCTGCCAGCGCCTGTGGGCCAGCAGCGCGGTGCCGCCCAGTGCGATCCGCTCGGTGGTGATCACGACGCAGCGGGCCACGGTGGTGAACCTCGATGCTCAGGGGCGGCCGCTGCGGCCGGCCATCATCTGGCTGGACCAGCGCCGCGCCGACGGCGGGCCGGTCTTGCCTATATGGTGGCGTGCCGCGCTCGGGGCCATTGGCATGAGCGGCGCCATCGCTTATTTCCAGCGCGAGGCCGAGGCCAACTGGATTGCCCGGCACCAGCCCGACATCTGGGCGCGCACGCACAAGTACCTGCTGCTGTCGGGCTACCTGAATTACCGCATGACGGGCGGCCGCTTTGTCGATTCGATCGGCAGCCAGGTCGGCTACGTGCCGTTTGACTACAAGCGCGGCTGCTGGGCGCCGTCATGGGACTGGAAATGGGCTGGCCTGCCGATCACGCCCGACATGCTGCCCGAGCTGGTGGCGCCTGGCACGCAGATCGGAGCTGTGGGCGCCGAGGTGTCGGCGCAAACAGGACTGCCTGTGGGCCTGCCGATCCTGGCCGGTGCGGCTGACAAGGCCTGCGAGGTGCTGGGCGCCGGCTGCATCTCGCCGGAGGTGGCCTGCCTGTCGTACGGCACGGCGGCGACGGTCAACATCGCCAATCCGCGCTACGTGGAGGGCGTGCCCTTCATCCCGCCCTACCAGGCGGCTGTGCCGGGCCTGTACAACACCGAAGGCCAGGTCACGCGCGGCTTCTGGATGGTGAGCTGGTTCAAGCAGCAGTTCGGCCTCAAGGAGCAACTGCTCGCCGCCGAGCGCGGCGTGTCGCCCGAGGCCCTGTTCGACGAACTGGTCGAGGCCGTGCCGCCGGGCGCGGACGGGCTGATGCTGCAGCCGTTCTGGAATCCGGGCATCAAGATGCCAGGGCCGGAGGCCCGGGGCGCGGTGATCGGCTTTGGCGATGCGCACACGCGCGCCCATCTGTACCGGGCCATCCTGGAGGGTCTGGCCTACGCGCTGCGCGAATGCATGGAACGCATCGAGAAGCGCAGCGGCGTGCCGGTCACCAAGGTGAGGGTGTCGGGCGGCGGCTCGCAAAGCGATGCGGCCATGCAGATCACTGCCGACGTGTTCGGCCTTCCCTCGGAGCGCCCCCATGTGTACGAGACCAGCGGCCTGGGGGCGGCGATGATAGGCGCCGTGGGCAGCGGCCTGCACCCGGACTTCGCCACCGCCTTGCGCGAGATGACGCGCGTGGGCCGGGTGTTCGAGCCCAGTCCGGGCCATGTGCAGACCTACGAGCAACTCTATCGGCGCGTCTACCTGCGCATGTACGAGCGGCTCAAGCCTTTGTACGAGGACTTGCGCGACATCACCGGCGGGACCTGAGGCCTTTCAGGTTTCGCGCATGTGCAGCCGCCGGTTGGCTTCGGAGGCGAATTCCTCCAGCTCCGGGTCCATCGCATTGCGCGAGGATACGATGCCCACCGGCTTGCCGTCGATGACCACCGGCGCGTGCCGGAAACCGTGCTCCTGCATCATGACCAGCGCGTGGCCGTAGCTGCGCGCGGGGGCCACGGTCATGGGGTCGCGCGTCATCACCGCGGCCAGCGGCGTCTGCTGCGCATCCAGGCCCCTGGCGATGACGCGGAACAGCGCATCGCGTTCGGTGAAGATGCCGACCAGGCGGCCTTGCTCCACCACCATCGCGGCACCGGTGTTCTTTTCCGCCATCTGCCGCGCAGCCTGCGCCACGCTGAGATCGGGCGCCAGGTACAGAGCGGTCTCGTTGGCCATGACGTCGGTGACCAGCAGATTGAACATGTCGCGTCTCCCCCAAGTCCGCAATGGACTCAATGTAGGGAGACGGCTGCGTGGCTGCATTGATTCAGCACAAACAGCAAACGCATGAAAAAAAGGAGCCGCAAGGGCTCCCTTTGTTTCAGCTCGAATGCCGTTCAGTCCCGGCCAAGCTCGTTGTGATAGCGCGTGACGCGCTCGACCTCGTTCTTCGAACCCAACACCACCGCGACGCGTTCGTGCAACTGGCCGGGCTGGAGGTCGAGAATGCGCTGGCGCGCATTGGTCGCCGCGCCGCCGGCCTGCTCGACCAGCAGGGCCATGGGGTTGGCTTCGTACATCAGGCGCAGCTTGCCGGCCTTGTGGGGCTCGCGCTGGTCCCAGGGGTACATGAAGATGCCGCCGCGGGTCAGGATGCGGTGCACGTCGGCCACCATGGAGGCGATCCAGCGCATGTTGAAGTCCTTGCCGCGCACGCCGGTGCTGCCGGCCAGGCATTCGTCGACGTAGCGCTTGATGGGGGCGTCCCAGTGGCGCATGTTCGACATGTTGATCGCGAACTCCTTGGTGTCTTCTGGGATCTGCACGTCTTCCTGCGTCAGCACGAAGGAGCCTTGCTCGCGGTCCAGCGTGAACATGGCCACGCCGTTGCCTGTCGTCAACACCAGCGTGGTCTGCGGACCGTAGACGCAGTAGCCGGCGGCGGCCTGCTGCGAGCCGGCCTGCAGGAAGTCTTCTTCGCTCACGCCCTTGCCGTTCTCGGGCTTCTTCAGCACCGAGAAGATGGTGCCGATGCTGACGTTGACGTCGATGTTGCTGGAGCCGTCGAGCGGGTCGAACATCAACAGGTATTCGCCTTGCGGGTAGCGGTTGGGCACCAGGTAGATGCCTTCCATTTCCTCGCTGGCCATGGCGGCCAGGTGGCCGCCCCATTCGTTGGCTTCGATCAGCACCTCGTTGGCGATGATGTCGAGCTTCTTCTGGACTTCGCCCTGCACGTTCTCGCTGCCGGCGGTGCCCAGCACGTCGCCCAGGGCGCCCTTGTTGACGCTGATGGCGATGCGCTTGCAGGCGCGCGCCACCACTTCGATCAGCAGGCGCAGCTCCTGCGGGAGCCGGCCGTGCTGGCGTTGCTGTTCGATCAGGTATTGGGTCAGGCTGATGCGTCGTGACATGGTGGCGCTTTTCAAGGTCGTCTGAAGGTGGGTTTACTCGGTGGCCGGCAGCAGCAGCTCGGCGCTGCCCGAGGCCAATGCGCGCTCGATGATCTCGCGCACGTCGCCGGACAGGTCCGGCTTGGCGGCCACGCGGGCGATCGCCTCGCGGGCGGCGCTGCGGTAGGGCTCGGCCAGCACGCTCCAGCGGTCCATGGCGCGCGCCAATCGGCCGGCTACCTGCGGGTTGATGGCGTCCAGCGCCAGCACCTGCTCGGCCCAGAACACATAGCCCGCCGCGTCGACGCGGTGGAAGGCGGCCGGGTTGAACATGCACAGCGAGAAGATCAGGCTGCGCGCCCGGTTCGGGTTCTTCAGCGTGAAATCGGGATGCTGCATCAGCTGCTTGACGCGCGCGAAGCTCTTGCCCAGTCGCTCCGGCGTGCGGCCTTGCAGCGCGAACCATTTGTCGATCACCAGCGCCTCGTGCTTGAACAGCGCGTGGAAGCGGGCCAGCGCCGCATCGGCCAATTCGGCGTGCGCGTTGACCAGGGCGGCGAGGGCGCCGAGGCGGTCGGTCATGTTGCCGGCGTCCTTGAAGCGCTGGTAGGCGCGGCCCGGCCACACGGTATCGCCGCCGTGGGTGGCGCTCAGCACCAGCATGGCCAGCGCGCGGTTGGCCAGGGCGCGCTTGCCGGCCGAGGCGGCGTCAGGGGTATAGCCGCCCTGAACCTGGTGGGCTTCGAAAGCGATCTCCCAGTCGGCTTGCAAGGCCTGCGCCAGTTGGAGCTCGGCGGCCTCGACGGCGGCGTGGATGGCCTGCGGGTCGACCACGTCCAGCTGCTCGGCGATGTAGGCCTCGCCAGGGAAGGTCAGGGCCAGGTCCTTGAAGGCCGCGTCGAGCTCGGGGTGACGCAGCACGGCGCGCATGGCATCGAGGAAGGCGGCGTCCAGCACCAGCGGCTGCTTGGCGCGCACGGCCACAAGAATGCGGCTCAGCGCCAGGCGCTGGCCGGCTTCCCAGCGGTTGAAGGCGTCGCTGTCGTGCTGCAGCAGCGTCAGCAGCTCGGCGTCGCCGAGGCCGTCGTCGAGCACCACCGGGGCGGAGAAATCGCGCAACAGCGAAGGCACGGGCTGGCTGGCGACGTTGACGAACACGAAATGCTGTTCGGCCTGGTCCAGCACCAGCACGCGGCTGGTTCCTGCGGCCTGCGCCTCGCCTTGCAGCTGCAGCGCGATGGCCTGGCCGTCCTGCGCCAGCAGGCCCATGGCGACCGGGATCACCTGCGGCAGCTTGTCGGGCTGGCCCGGCGTGGCAGGCGTGTGCTGGCTCAAGCTCAGCGTGTAGGTCTGCGCGGCAGCGTCGTACAGGCCGCGCGCCTTCAGGCGCGGCGTGCCGGCCTGCGCGTACCAGCGCTTGAAGGTGTCCAGGCGGCTCGCCAGGGCCGAGCCGGGGTTGGCGTCGGCGATGGCCTGGGCGAAGTCGTCGCAGGTGACGGCCTGGCCGTCGTGGCGCTCGAAGTACAGGCCCATGCCTTTCTCGAAGCCGGCGCGGCCGACCAGGGTCTGGTACATGCGTACGACCTCGGCGCCTTTTTCGTAGACGGTGGAGGTGTAGAAATTGTTGATCTCGGCGTACTGGTCGGGGCGCACCGGATGCGCCATGGCGCCGGAGTCTTCAGGGAACTGCACGGCGCGAAGCGCGCGCACGTCCTGGATGCGGCAGACGGCTCTGCTGCTTGCGTCGCCGGCCATGTCCATGCTGAATTCCTGGTCGCGGAACACGGTCAGCCCTTCCTTCAGGCTGAGCTGGAACCAGTCGCGGCAGGTCACGCGGTTGCCGGTCCAGTTGTGGAAGTACTCGTGCGCGACGACCGACTCGACGCGGTTGAAATCGGCGTCGGTCGCTGTGGCGGGCGAGGCCAGCAGGGCCGAGGTGTTGAAGATGTTCAGGCCCTTGTTCTCCATCGCGCCCATGTTGAAGTCGGACACGCCGACCACCATGAAGCGCTCCAGGTCCAGCGGCAGCTTGAAGCGCGCCTCGTCCCAGACGATGGACGCGATCAGTGAGTTCATCGCGTGCTCGGTCTTCTCCAGGTCGCCGCGGCGCACGAACACCTGCAGCAGGTGGTCCTTGCCGCCGCGCGTGCGGATGCGCTGCTCGCGTGCCACCAGGTCGCCGGCCACCAATGCGAACAGATAGCTGGGCTTGGGGAAGGGGTCGTGCCATTTGGCGAAATGGCGGCCGTTGTCGAGTTCGCCGCTTTCCAGCAGGTTGCCGTTGGACAGCAGCAGCGGGTACTTGGCCTGGTCGGCGCGCAGCGTCACCGTGTAGACCGCCATCACGTCGGGACGGTCCAGGAAGTAGGTGATGCGGCGGAAGCCCTCGGCCTCGCACTGCGTGAAGAAGCTGCCGCCCGAGGTGTAGAGGCCCGACAGCGCAGTGTTCTTGTCGGGCGCGCAGCTGTTGCGGATCTCGAGCACGAAGTCCGCGTCCGGCGCGCCTTCGATGACGAGCTCGTGGCCCTCCTGGCGGAACGAGACGCTTTCGCCGTTGATCAGCACGCGCAGCAGGTTCAGCTCCTCGCCGTGCAGGCGCAGCGGACCGTGCGGCACGGCGGCGTTGCGCTCGACCTGCATCTTGCTGGTGACCAGGGTCTTGGCGGGATCCAGGTCGAACGTGAGCTCGATGTTGCGGATCCAGAACGCCGGCGCGCAATAGTCTTCGCGGCGGATCAAATTGGCAGTGCCTTCACGCATGGTGATTCCCTATTCTTCTAGGCTCTTGGTGTGAATTCGATGACGACTCTGTGAACAAGTCGTCCTTGCATTTCCCAGCAGAGGCCGCAGAACCGGCTCTGCCGGGCTGCTGGTCTCGCCCCCTTGAGGGGGCCGGCGCAAGCCGGTACGGGGTGGTCCATTTCTAGACACCCTGTTTGAGGCTCTCGGTGATGAAGGCGTCCAGGTCGCCGTCCAGCACCTTTTGCGTGGCCGAGGTCTCGTAGTTGGTGCGCAGGTCCTTGATGCGGCTCTGGTCCAGCACGTAGGAGCGGATCTGGTGGCCCCAGCCGACGTCGGTCTTGGTGTCTTCGAGCTTTTGCTGCTCTTCCTGGCGTTTGCGCATCTCGTGGTCGTAGAGCCGCGAGCGCAGGCGCTTCCAGGCCACGTCGCGGTTGCTGTGCTGGCTGCGGCCGTCCTGGCATTGCACGACGATGCCGGTCGGGATGTGGGTCAGGCGCACGGCCGAGTCGGTCTTGTTGATGTGCTGGCCGCCGGCGCCCGAGGCACGGAAGGTGTCGGTGCGCACGTCGGCCGGGTTGATGTCGATCTCGATCGAGTCGTCGATTTCCGGGTAGACGAACAGCGAAGCGAAGCTGGTGTGGCGTCCGCCCGAGGAGTCGAAGGGGCTCTTGCGCACCAGTCGGTGCACGCCGGTCTCGGTGCGCAGCAGGCCGAAGGCGTATTCGCCCTCGACCTTGATGGTGGCGCTTTTGATGCCGGCCACGTCGCCCGGGGTTTCGTCCTCCATGGTGGCCTTGAAGCCCTTGCGCTCGCAGTACTTCAGGTACTGGCGCAGCAGCATGCTGGCCCAGTCGCAGGCCTCGGTGCCGCCGGCGCCGGCCTGGATGTCGATGAAGCAGTTGCTCGGGTCGGCCGGGTTGTTGAACATGCGGCGGAATTCGAGCTGCTCGACGATTTCGGCCAGCTTGGCGGCGTCGCCCTCGATGGCCTCCAGGCCGGCGAAATCGTCATCGGCCTTGGACATCTCGAACAGCTCGGTGTTGTCGGCCAGGTTGGTGGTCAGGTGGTCGATCGTGTTGACGACGTTGTCGAGCGTGCGCTTTTCCTTGCCCAGCTCCTGGGCGCGCTTGGGCTCGTTCCAGACATTGGGGTTTTCAAGTGCCGCGTTGACCTCGTTCAGGCGCAGTGCTTTGCGGTCGTAGTCAAAGATACCCCCTTAGCGCGATGGTGCGCGCTGTCAGGTCGGCGAGGGTGTTGCCGATGGTGTTGATGCGTTCGATGTCCATGACAGATCCTGATGGTCTTCAGCTTGTTGGGGAGTCGCAGGGTGGTTGCCGCATGACGGGGTCGGTGCAGTTTCCCGCGCGGTCGCCCTGGATGCGCTATTGGGGCGCCGTAGCCCTCCATTTTGACATGGCCCAGGCCCCAACGCTTGCCCAAGCCTGGCCCAGACCGTATTCTTCGCGACCATGGAAATGCCCGACTACCAGCCCCGCCAGCCCCCCGTCGACGCCGTCAGGGCAGGGTACTGGCGCAGGAACCGCCGGCTGACGCTGGCTTTGCTGGGGGTCTGGACCCTCGTGAGCTTCGTGCTGGTGTACTTTGCCCGCGACCTGTCCTTCAGCTTTTTTGGCTGGCCCTTCGGGTTCTGGGTGGCCTCACAGGGCGCCTTGATCGTCTATTGCCTGATCGTGGCCTACTACGCCTACGCCATGCGCAAGATGGACGAGGAGTTCAAGATGCCCGTTGCCGACGAGGCTTGAACGTCCGGTATCGATTCAGGAGCGCAGAAACTGCATCAGCCCTCGCGCCAGCGCCTGCGGCTGGTCGTGATGCAGCATGTGCCCGGCGTCCGGCACCACCAGGCGCTGCACCTGTGGCACGAGCGCCAGGCGGGACTCGAAGTCCTCGCGGGGATAGCGGTCGCCCCAGAAGGCGCTCAAGTTCGTGCGCGCGCCTTCGACCCACAGCGTGGGCGCCTGGATGCGCGCCCAGCCGGCCAGGATCTCGGCCTTGCGATACAGCACCGGATTGCTGCGCTTGTGCGCCGGATCGCCGAGGATGTGCCACTCGCTGCCGACCTGGCGCGACCAATGGCCGGCCAGCCATGCGGCCTTGTCGGCGCTCAGGCGTGGGTTGGTCTTGAGCAGGCGTTCGGCCACGGCGTCCAGGCTGGCATAGGCCTTGAGCTGGGCCGGCGCCTTCAATTCGTTCAACCAGCTCAGCAGGCGGTCGGGCGCCTGCTCGGCCGGGACATCGGGCAGGCCGAAGCCTTCCAGATTGACCAGCCTGCGAATGCGCTCCGGCCGCACCGCGGCAAAGCTCATCACGATGTTGCCGCCCATGCTGTGGCCCAGCAGATCGACGGGCTGCGTGGGGCTGACCTGGTCGAGCAGGGCGTCCAGGTCGCCCAGGTAGTCGGGGAACCAGTAGCTGTCGGCGCCGCTGTTGTCGCTCAGGCCGAAACCGCGCCAGTCCATCGCGACGACGACGCGCTCGTCGGCTTGCGCATGCAGCGCGTCGACGACGAACTGGAACGAGGCGCCCACGTCCATCCAGCCGTGCAGCATCACGAGCAGCGGGCGTGCCGGGCTGACCTGGGCCAGGTCGCCCCAGACCAGCACATGGTGGCGCAGTCCGCGCAGGGTGAGGAACTGGCTGGCGAAGGGGCGGCGCGGGACGTAGGCAGTGCTCATGGCTTGCAAGGATCCGGATTGAGGCTGAAGCAGAATCGCGGCATGAACGATACCTTTGAAACCTCATCCGCGCTGCATGTGATCCGTCCTGCCCGCGAAGCCGACCTGGGTGCCATCGTCGCCATGATTGCCGAGCTGGCCGAGTTCGAGCATTTGAGCCACCTGGTCGAGGTCAGCGTCGACAAGCTGCGTCCGCATCTGTTCGGCGCCCGGCCCGCGGCCGAGGCCTTGGTGGCGGAGTCGGCGGTGGATGGCGAGCTGCACGCCTTCGCGCTGTACTTCCACAACTTCTCGACCTTCCTCGCCAAGCCCGGCCTGTACCTGGAAGACCTCTACGTCAAGCCGGCGGCGCGCGGCGCGGGCCTGGGCCGGATGATGCTGAAACGGCTGGCCGCCCTGGCGCAGGAGCGCGGCTGCGGGCGTTTCGAGTGGAGCGTGCTGGATTGGAACAGCAAGGCCATCGCCTTCTACGAGCGCATGGGCGCCGAGGTGCTGCCCGACTGGCGCATCTGCCGGGTGACGGGGGCAGGCCTGGAAGCCCTGGCCGGCGCCTAGGCCAGCCAGTCTTTCAGCAGCTCGGGCGGCCGTGCAATCAGGGCGCGCTCGCCCTGAACCACCAGCGGGCGCTGCAGCAGTTTCGGGTGGGCGGCGAGCGCCGACAGCAGCGCAGCGTCGCTCAGGCCGGGCGCATCCAGGCCCAGCGCGCTGAATTCATCTTCGTTGCTGCGCAGCATCTCGCGCGCAGGCAGCCCCAGCTTGGCTTGAAGCGCCTGCAGCGTCCGCAGGTCCGGCGGTGTCTTGAGGTAGTCGATCACGTCGAGATCGGGATGCGCGGCGGCGAGAAAGGCCAGGGCTTCCCTCGATTTGGAGCAGCGGGGGTTGTGGAAGATCTGGATGCGGACGCTGGACATGCTGTTGCGGGGTTCGGGAAAGGTCTGCGATTTTCCCGCATCTCGGCGGACCTCCATGCACGGCTCAATGCGGGCCTCAATGTGGGCAACTGCCCGCCATGCTGGGCATGTCGCGCCAGCGGTCGTCCATGGGATTGAGCTCTGCCGTGCGGCTGGGGGCGGTCTGGTAGCAGGAGTTGCCCTGGCGCACGCGCTTGCCTCCGTTCTGGAGTTCGATCACCTTGACGCTCTGGTCCGTGCCCAGGGCCTCGGCCATGCGTTCGCCGAAGCTCAAATGAGGGGTGTTGCTGCGCGGATCATGGACGGCAGGGTTGTCGATGTTGGCCCACGCTTGCGACGCCGATCGCGGCGGCAGCGCCAGGTTCAGCTTGGGCAGCGCCAGCGGCGCGGAGGCCGCGGGCTGCGGCACGGCAGGCAAGGTGATGGCTTCTGGATTGAAAGCCGGCGCGGGTGCGGGAATGGCGGATGCAGGACTCTTGATGTTTTGATTCCTGGGGGCAGGGGTGCTCCGTTCGCGCGCCTCGGGTGCCGGCGCGTGGTGCCTGGACGCACTGACGATCCAGAGGCTGACGCGCTGTGCGGGCGGCTCGTGCCGGGGTCTTTCGTGCCACCCGATCAGCACTGCCAGATGCAGCAACAGCAGGATCGGCCAGATCAGCACGCGCCGCTTGAGCTGGAATGTCTTGCCATGCTTGGAATGGGCTGGATCGAGAGCAGCCTGGTGGCGAATCATGGGGCGGGCGCAAACAAAGGTGAGATGTGCTGACCCCGATCATACGCAGCCCAAATGACGCAAAAAGTTGCGCCTCGCCGTTTGCGGCACACTGGCGGGCATGGCCAAGAAATCCACCCATGTCAGCGAAACCCCCGCCACGCAGATGCTGCGCCAGCATGGCATCAGCTTCACGGAACATGTCTACGACTATGTCGAGCACGGCGGCACCGGCGAGTCGTCGCGCCAGCTCGGCGTTCCCGAGCACGAGGTCGTCAAGACCCTGGTGATGCAGGATGAAAAGGCACAGCCGCTGATCGTGCTGATGCATGGCGACCGCCAAGTCAGTCTCAAGGAACTGGCGCGGCAAATCCCTTGCAAGAAGGTCGAGCCGTGCAAGCCCGAGGTGGCGCAGCGCCACAGCGGCTACATGGTGGGTGGCACCTCGCCGTTCGGGACGCGCAAGGCCATGCCGGTCTTCGTCGAGCAGACCATCCTGGCCTTGCCGCGCATCTGCATCAATGGCGGGCGGCGTGGATTCCTGGTCGGCATCGATCCGCGGGTTCTGCCTGAGTTGCTGGCGGCGCGGGAAGTGCACTGCGCCAGTGCAGAATAGCGACCTGTATGCAGAACCTCCAAGACATTCTCTATCCCCTGCTGGCGGCCGTGGCCGCCTATCTCGTCGGCTCGCTGTCGTTTGCCGTCATCGTCAGCCGCATGATGGGCCTGTCGGACCCGCGCAGCTACGGCTCCGGTAATCCCGGCGCCACCAACGTGCTGCGCTCGGGCAACAAGAAAGCGGCCATCCTGACGCTGCTGTTCGACGCGCTCAAGGGCTATGTGCCCGTGCTGCTGGTGACGCTGTTTGGCGAGCGGCTGGGGCTGTTTGAGGGCAGCACCGCGCTGGTGGGACTGGCGGCGTTCCTGGGGCATCTGTGGCCGGTGTTCTTCAAGTTCGAAGGCGGCAAGGGCGTTGCCACGGCCGCTGGCGTGCTGCTGGCCCTCAACCCCTTGCTGGGTGCAGCCACCTTGCTGACCTGGCTGATCGTGGCGTACTTCACGCGTTATTCTTCGCTGGCTGCGCTGGTGGCGGCGGTGTTTGCGCCTTTTTATCAGATGCTGATCTGGGACGGCGGTCCGGTGGCGCTGTGCAGCGGCGTGATGGGCTTGCTGCTGATCTGGCGCCACAGCGCCAACATCAAGAAACTGCTCAACGGCACGGAAGGCCGCATCGGGCAAAAAACACAGGCCCAGACTGCGGCACCAGCAGCCGGCACCAGCAAGAAGCATCCCCATGGCCAGGGCTACGCGGCCCATGGCCATTCGCACCAACATTCAAAGCAAAAGGGTAAATGATGACGATTCAACGTTTCGATGTCGGCGCACGCATGTCCGAAATGGCCGTGCACAACGGCGTGGTCTACCTGGCCGGCCAGATCGCCGAAGACGGCAGCCAGGACATCAAGGGCCAGACGGCCCAGGTGCTGGCCGCCATCGACAAGCTGCTGGCGCGCGCCGGCAGCGATAAAAGCAAGATTCTTCGGGCGCAGATCTTCATCGCCGACCTGACCGACTTCCCCGCCATGAACGAGGTGTGGGAGGCCTGGGTGGTGCCGGGCCACACGCCGCCGCGCGCCACGGTCGAGGCGCAGCTCGCCAAGCCCGAATGGAAGATCGAGATCGTGGTGACGGCCGCGGTCTGAAGTTCGACGGACCCATGAAAAAAGCCCGGTGCATCGCGCACCGGGCTTTTCTGTTTGACCGCGACGGTTCTCAGTCCTCGTTGTGGAACACCAGCTTCACTTCGTGGGTCTGCTTCTCGCCGCTGCCTTCGAAGCGCCATTCCATCAGCGCCTCCGTCACGGCGCGGTCGAACACGCGCTTGGGTTCGGCTTCGAGGATGGTGACTTCGGTCACCTTGCCGTCCGGGTCGATCTTCAGCTGGGCCTTGACGGTGCCGCTGGCGATGCCCTTGCGGGAAGCTTCTGCCGGGAACTCGGGCGGCACCTTCTTGACGAGCTTCGGTGCTGCCTGCGCCGCCGTCACGAACACCATGGCGCTCAGCAGGCTCAGCAGAAGTTTGGAGATGAATTTCATGATCAAACCCTTTTGAATTCTTGGGCAGGCCGCCTGCGGTGCCTGCCAACCACATTGGAGTTAGGCGATTGTCTTCAATGGCCGGTGCGGAAGAAGCCGATGGCCTCCAGCAGGCGTGACGAACTACCGGTCAGCGCCTCGGTCGAGCTCGAGAGTTCGTTGACCAGGCTGGCATTTTGCTGGGTGCTGCGATCGAGTTCGTTCATGGCGTTGTTCACCACGCTCACGCCCGACGCCTGCTCCTGCGCCGAATGCGAGATTTCCTCGATCAGCTGGCCCATGTTGTTGACTTCCTCGACCACGCTGCTGATGGTAACGCCGGCGTTGTTGACCAGGGTGGTGCCTTGCTCGACCTTGACGGTCGATTCCTGAATCAGGTTCTTGATTTCCTTGGCGGCTTCGGCCGAGCGCGAAGCCAGTGCGCGGACTTCGGAGGCCACCACGGCAAAGCCCTTGCCATGTTCTCCGGCACGTGCCGCTTCGACGGCGGCGTTCAAGGCCAGGATGTTGGTCTGGAAGGCGATGCCGTCGATCACGCCGATGATGTCGCCGATCTTGCGCGAGCTGGTGCTGATGTCTTCCATCGTGGCCACGACCTGCGCCACGGCGTTGCCACCCGCCGAGGCGGATTGGCGGGCCTTGCCGGCGATGCCGGCGGCGCGACGCGTGAGTTCGCTGGCGCCGGCCAGGTTGGCGGCGATCTGTTCGACGGAGGCCGCCGTGGTCTGCAGGCTTGACGCGGAACGCGAGGTGCGCTCCGACAGGTCGCTGTTGCCGCCGGCGATCACATTCGAGTTGCTGGCCACTTCGTGCGCTGCCGTGTTGACGCTCCTGACCACGCCGCGCAGCGATTCCTGCATGCCCAGCATGGCCTGCAGCATCTGGCTCAGTTCATCCTGGCCCACGACGTTGATGTCGTGGCTGAGGTCTCCCTGGCTGATGGCTTCGGCAGCGGCGCGGGCCGTGCGCACCGGCACAATGATGGAGCGTGCAATCGCCAGGCCGCCGACGCTGCCCAGCACCACGGCCAGCACGACCAAGCCGGTGCTCATCAGAACGGACGAGCGCGCCAGGGCGCCGCCTGCGGCCGCCAGGTCGTGGGCGTTTTCGAACTGCAGGTCGACCAGGCCCTTGAGGCCATCCTGGTAGGCCTGCTGGGCGGGCCGCACGTCGTTGATCAGGCTTTCGCGGGCCTCGTCGGGGCTGCCGTCCTGCTGCACCTGGCGGAACTTGGCGACCGCGGCAAAAAACTTGCCTTGGCGGTCCTTGACCTGTTCGAGGATGTCGCGTTCCTTGCCGGCATCGGCGTTGCTGCCCAGTTCGGACTGCAGGTCCGACAACTGCTTGCTGCTGTTCTCGACCGCGCCGTCGATAGCGGCTTTCTGCTTCTTGATCTGGCGCGCTTCGTCGAGCAGCAGCAGGTCGCGCGAAGCGCGGGCAATGACGTTGACATTGCCTTCCAGCGCATTGGCGGCGGCAATCTTGACCAGGCTGTGGTTGGCGGTTTGATCCAGATCCTGGGACAGGCGGTTGGCGCTGTAGGCTCCGTAGCTGCCAATCACGATCAGAAGAACGATCAGCAGACCGTAACTCATTGCCAAACGTTGACTGATTCGAATCCGGGTCAGAAAACTCATGAACAGACCTTTTGTTAAAAATCCACTACCCATGAATCCCATTTTTGATGGAAGCCATGGCAACCGACTATTTCGTCAGAAATAGGAAAATTCCGAATCGGTATTTCTACTCAGCAATCAAGCCGAGTCGAGAGGGATCGCCGCGACCCACACGCACCAAAATGGGCTCTTCGCCGCATAAATCAATGACCGTGGTGGCTTGCATCGGGCAGGCGCCTGCGTCGACGATTGCCTGCAATTGTCGCTCATAGCGGCTGCGAATAGCGCCCGCGTCATTCAATGCCTGAGCTTCTCCGGCAGGAATTAACGTTGTGGCGAGCAGCGGCTGACCCATCAGTGACAGCAGCTCCTGTGTCACCTTGTGATCCGGCACGCGCAGGCCGATGGTGCGCCGCGACGGATGCGAGACGCGGCGCGGCACTTCCTTGGTGGCTTCGAGAATGAAGGTGTAGGGGCCAGGTGTGGCCGACTTGAGCAGACGGTATTGCCGGTTGTCGACACGTGCGTAATTGGCGAGCTCGCTGAGATCTCTGCACAGCAGCGTGAGGTGGTGCTTGTCGTCCACGCCGCGCAAGCGCCTCAGCGCGTCGACGGCGGCCTTGTCGTCGAGATGACAGACCAGCGCATAGCTGGAGTCGGTCGGGATGGCCACCACGCCGCCGCCATGCAGGAACTGCACGGCCTGCTTCAGCAGGCGCGCCTGCGGGTTCTCGGGATGGACTTCGAAATATTGGGCCATGCTGGATTGTGAACCTCGGATGTGTGGTCTTGGACGCCTGAGGCCGCTCAGTCCGGCAGGCTCAAGCCCAGCTCGGCCAAGACCTCGCGCGCGTTGCGAAAGGCCTCGACCGCCGCCGGTGCTCCCGCGTAGACGGCGCAGTGCAGCAGCACTTCGCGGATTTCGACCAGGCTGGCGCCGTTGTTGATGGCGCCCCGCAGATGCCCCTTGAGCTCATGGCTGCGGCCCAGCGCGGCCAGCATTGCGCAGGTGACGAGGCTGCGGGTCTTGAGGTCTATGCCTTCGCGGCACCAGGTGCTGCCCCAGGCGTGCTCGTTGATCCATTCCTGCAGCGGGCGGGAAAATCCGTCCAGGTTGCTCATGGCCCGTTCGACGAAGGCTTCGCCCATAACCTGGGTGCGCCTGGTCTGGCCGGTCGTCTTGCTCTGTTCGCTCATCAGTGGCCCTCTGGAAATGTGGGAATGTCTTGGATGTGTCGACGCTTGGATTTTCTGCATTTTTCGCTCCTTCAAGCGGCGCCGGTATTCGCAGATGTTCAAATAGGGCTTGTGCAAGGCGCAAGCCTGAAGACCTATATGTTCATGTGCTGATGCATTTATTTTTCTTTCGCTTCAAGCTGCTGGCTGCGGCCTGCTTGGTCATGGCAGCAGGGCTGCCCCTGTCTGCCCGGGCGCAATCCAGTGTCTACCTGGAAGAGCTGAGTTCGCCAGAACTGCAGGCGCAGCTCGACCAGGGCCTGGATACGGTCTTGGTCCCGCTGGGCGGCACCGAACAGAACGGACCCTATATGGTGCTGGGCAAGCACAATGTGCGGGTTCATTTGCTGGCGGGCCAGATCGCGCAGCGTGCGGGCCACACGGTCGTGGCGCCGGTGGTGGCCTATGTGCCCGAGGGCAGCATCCAGCCGCCGGCCGGGCACATGCGTTTCAGTGGCACGATTTCCATACCCGAGTCCGCGTTTGAAGGCTTGCTGGAAGGCACGGCACGCAGCTTCAGGCAACACGGTTTCCGGCATGTGGTCTTTTTGTGGGACCACGGCGGCTATCAAAAGAACGTCGAACGCGTGGTGGCCAAGCTGCAGCGCGAGTGGGGCAAGGACGCTGCCTGCCAGGTGCATGCCTTGAGCGCTTATTACCAGGCCACGCAGACAGCCTATGTGGCCGAGCTGAAGCAGCGCGGCCACGGCATGGCCGAGATCGGCGAGCACGCGGGGCTGGCCGACACCTCCTTGAGCCTGGCGGTCGACAAGAGCCTGGTGCGGGGCGATTTGCTGGCGCACGCCGGCCCGCCCGCTGCGCACAGCGGCATCTCAGGCGATCCGCGGCGTTCGACTGTTGAGTTGGGTCAACTCGGTGTGAAGGACATCGTGGAGACTTCGGTCGCTGCCATGAAGGCGTTCAGGCCGGCACGGTGAGTTTTTTCAGAGGATTCAGATGATTGTGAAGCAAAGGATGGCCGGCGCACTCGCGGCGGCAGGAGCGGCAGCTGCGGCGGCGATGCTGCTGCACATGGGCAGCGTCCAGGGTGCTGCGGCATCGGCGACAGCGCCGGCCGCGCAGGCTGCGAGCGAGACCGCCATCGCCACGGTGCCCGGCATGCCGCCGGTGATCGATCCCCAGGATCTCTACGGCGAGACCCATGACCCCGCGCACATCGCGCCGGCCCTGCAGGGTGATCTGGAGCGCATCTACGTGCCCAACCTGCGCTCCAACGACGTGTCGGTGATAGACCCTGCCAAGATGAAGGTGGTCGACCGCTTCAAGGTCGGCAGCTCTCCGCAGCATGTGGTGCCCTCGTGGGACTTGCGCACGCTCTGGGTCGCCAACAACGCGGAGCGTCGCAGCACGGGCAGCCTGACGCCCATCGATCCGCGCACTGGCAAGCCCGGCCAGGCGATCCCGGTCGACGACCCCTACAACGTCTATGCCACGCCGGACGGCAAGTCGACCATCATCGTGGCCGAGGCCCAGCACCGGCTTGATTTCCGCGATCCCAAGACCATGGCCTTGCAGTACGCTATTGAGGCGCCCAAGTGCGGCGGTATCAACCACGCCGACTTCTCGATCGACGGACGCTATGCCATCTTCACCTGCGAGTTCGAAGGCAGCGTGGTCAAGATCGACCTGGTCAAGCACGATGTGCAGGGCTACCTCAAGCTCAAGATGCCGGGCACGCGATTCAAGGACCGGCAGGTCGCCGCCAGCAACCCTTTGGCCACCGAGGTCTGCACCGCCACCAAGGGCATGCCGCAGGACATCCGTGTCTCACCCAACGGCAAGCACTTCTACGTGGCCGATATGGAGGCCGACGGCCTGCATGTGCTCGACGGCGACGCGTTCACGGAAGTCGGTTTCATTGCCACTGGCGTGGCCGCGCATGGCATCTATCCCAGCCGCGACGGCAAGCATCTCTACGTGGCCAATCGCGGTTCCCACAAGATCCATGGCACGCGCCGCGGCCCGGGCAGCGTGACCGTGGTCGACTTCGCCACCGAGAAGGTGATCGCGCAGTGGCCGATCGCAGGCGGTGGCAGCCCGGACATGGGCAATGTCAGCGCCGACGGCAAGTGGCTGTGGCTGTCAGGCCGCTTTGACGATGTGGTGTATCGCTTCGACACCCAGACCGGCGCGGTCGTGCAGATCGCCGTGGGCCAGGAACCGCATGGCCTGACCGTCTGGCCCCAGCCGGGACGCTATTCGCTGGGCCATACGGGGAATTTGCGTTAACGGCGCCGCAGCATTCGATAGAGCGTATTGCGGCTGATGCCGAGCTGTCGCGCCGCAGCCGAGATATTGCCGGCCACTGCGTCCAGCGCCTGCACGGCCAGTTGCCGGTTGATTTCTTGCAGATTGCCGCCGGCGGCCGGTAAAGGCCGCCCCGCCAGTTTCCCGGCCGCTGCGGCGCTGCTGTTCAAGGACTCCAGCAACTCGTCGGGCAGATACGATTTCGTGAGGGCGGGGCTGTTTGGGTCCATCAGTGCAATGGCCACGCGCACAACGTTCTGGAGTTCGCGGATGTTGCCGGGCCAGCGGTACTGCTCGAATGCCAGCAGCGCGCATTCCGAGAAAACAACGGGCGCGCCTGTCCCGGATTCGGCGGCGGCGAGCTTGTACGCCAGCTGGCGGATGTCGCTGCGGTCACGCAGAGCGGGCAAATTGACGCTCAAGCCGTTGAGACGGTAGTACAGGTCTTCTCGAAAACGGCCGGCCGCCACTTCGTCGCGCAGCCTGCGGTGGGTGGCGCAGACCAGCGAGAAGTCCACCCGCACCGGGCGCGTGCTGCCCAGCGGCGTGAGGTCGCGTTCCTGCAGCACGCGCAGCAGGCGTGCTTGCAAGGCGAGCGGCATGTCGCCGATTTCGTCCAGGAACAGGGTGCCGCCGTGGGCCTGCAGGATTTTTCCAGGCGAGCCCTCCTTGCGCGCGCCCGTGAATGCGCCGCCTTGGTAACCGAACAATTCGGATTCGATCAAGGAATCCGGAATGGACGCGCAATTCAGCGCCACGAAAGGGCCGTCGCGCCGTGGGCCGCTGTGGTGGAAGGCCTTGGCGAAGACCTCTTTTCCGGCGCCGGACTCGCCTTGGATCAGCAAGGGGATGTCGCGCCCCAGGATCCGCTGGGCACGGTCGATCGCTGCTTGCAGCGCGGCGTCGCCGGTGTCGAGCGTCGCCAGGGTCGGGGCGCCGGGCTTCGTGGCGTCCGGTCGTCTGGCGGGCCGAGCGCTGGGTGCGGCCGACGCGCCGGCCTCGCCGATGCGGTGGGTCACCACATTCAAAGGCGGCAATTGGCCGCGCATCTGGACCGACAGGGGGCGGCCGTTGCCGTTCAGGCTCAGATGGCCCTGCAAATTGTTGCGCAGCCTGTCGATCACATAGGGAAGCGGCCGCTCGAACACCATGGAGAATTCGCGGCGCACGACGTCGACACGACGCAACTTCAGGATTTCCAGGCCGGTGGCGTTGATGGCTTGAATCATGCCGTCCAGCGACACGGCCGCCATGCCCTCTGTCGGACTGCCCAGGAAGTCGGCGCGGTGATGGAAGCAGATCAACACGTCCTGGGCATGCAGGGTTTCGAACAGGCGCTTTTCGACGATGCTGGTCGACAAACGGATCAGCCCCAGGGTGTGGTGTTGGTGGCCGCGATGGTCGCCTGAAATATCGAGGGCGCCGACGATATGGCCGTCGGGTCCGAAGATCGGGCTGGCGCAGCAGGTGAGAAAAGCGTTGTCGAGCAGGAAGTGCTCGGCGCCCAGCACTTCCACTGTCGCTTCCTCGGCCAGCGCCGTGCCGATGGCGTTGGTGCCGCGCTGGTTCTCATCCCAGCAAGCGCCCGCGGTCAGCGCCACGCGGTCGGCGCGCGCGACGAAATCCGCGTCGCCCATGGATTCCAGCAGCAGGCCGTGCGCGTCGGCCAGCACGACCATGCTGCCTGACTCGCGGATCTGCTGGTAGACATGGGCCATGATGGGCCGGCTCTGCTGCAGGAGATGCCGGTTGCGCTCCTGCTCGACGCGCAGCGCCGTCCGGTCCAGCGATGCCAGATGATGGGAGCTGTCGTCGCAATTGAGCCCGAAACGCCGGCAGCGCTCCCAGGAGCGAATCACCACCGGGTCCAGCAAATCGATGGGGGCCTCGCCCAGGTCGAAAAACCGCTGACGCGCGGCCGATAAACGCAGGCCATGCTGCTCACCGCCTATGTGCAAGTTGCCCATCCTGTCTCCTGCGCTTCGATGTGCGTTTCAGAATGCCGCCAATCTGTGCTGGCTGATGCATACCGTAGCACCCGCCGTCATTCCTCGCAATCAAGGCGCAACGGCGCTGGAGTGCAATTGGGGTTCAGGCGGGTCAGGAGGACAATTTAGGCCAGCTAGCTGACAACAACTTGATGTCCTGGCGCCCGTTTTCAAGCGATGCTCAGAAGAAGCCCAGCTTGTTCTCGCTGTAGCTGACCAGCAGGTTCTTGGTCTGCTGGTAGTGGTCCAGCATCATCTTGTGGGTCTCGCGGCCTATGCCCGATTCCTTGTAGCCGCCGAAGGCGGCATGGGCGGGATAGGCGTGATAGCAGTTGGTCCAGACCCGGCCGGCCTTGATGGCGCGGCCCATGCGGTAGGCCACATTGCCGTTGCGGCTCCAGACGCCCGCGCCCAGGCCATACAAGGTGTCGTTGGCAATGGCCAGCGCCTCCTCCTCGGTCTTGAAGGTCGTCACGGCCAGCACCGGGCCGAAGATCTCTTCCTGGAAGATGCGCATCTTGTTGTGACCCTTGAACACGGTGGGCTGCACGTAATAACCGCTTGCCAGGTTGCCACCCAGTTGAGCTGCATGACCGCCGATCAGGACCTGGGCGCCTTCCTGCTTGCCGAGGTCCAGGTAGGAAGTGATCTTGGTCAACTGCTCTTTGGAGGCCTGGGCGCCGATCATGGTGTTGGTGTCCAACGGGTCGCCCTGCACGATGGCCGAGATGCGCGACAGGCAGCGATCCATGAATTTGTCGTAGATCGACTCCTGGACCAAGGCGCGCGACGGGCAGGTGCAGACCTCGCCTTGATTGAACGCGAACAGCACCAGGCCTTCAACGGCTTTGTCGAAGAAGGCATCGTCCTTGTCCGCGATGTCTGCAAAGAAGATGTTGGGTGACTTGCCGCCGAGTTCCAGCGTGGCGGGAATCAGGTTGCTTGCGGCGGCCTGCGCAATCAGGCGGCCGGTGCTCGTGCTGCCGGTGAAGGCGATCTTGGCGATGCGCTTGTTGGTGGCCAGCGGCATGCCCGCTTCGCGGCCAAAGCCGTTGACGATGTTCAGCACGCCTTTGGGTAGCAGGTCCGCGATCAGCTCGACCAGCACCATCAGGCTGATGGGGGTGGACTCGGCGGGCTTGAGCACCACGCAATTGCCAGCGCCCAGCGCCGGCGCCAGCTTCCAGGCGGCCATCAGGATGGGGAAGTTCCAGGGGATGATCTGGCCGACCACGCCCAGCGGCTCGTGCAGGTGATAGGCCACGGTGGTCTCGTCGATCTCGCTCAAGGCGCCTTCCTGCGCCCGCACGCAACCGGCGAAGTAACGGAAATGGTCGATGGTGAGCGGGATGTCGGCATTCAGGGTTTCGCGAATGGGCTTGCCGTTGTCGACCGTTTCGGCGTAGGCCAGCAGCTCCAGGTTGGCCTCGATGCGGTCGGCGATCCGCAGCAGCAGGTTGGCGCGCTCCGCGGCCGAGGTCTTGCCCCATCGGTCCGCTGCGGCATGCGCGGCATCGAGCGCGAGTTCGATGTCCTCGGCGGTGGAGCGAGCGGCCTGGGTGTAGACCTTGCCGTTGATCGGGCTGATCACGTCAAAGTACTGGCCTTTGACCGGCACGACCCATTCGCCGCCTATGAAGTTGTTGTACCTGGCCTTGTAGCTGATCTTGGCGCCAGCAGTTCCGGGGGCAGCGTAAATCATGAATGTCTCCTGCGAAGTCTCGGGTGGATTGGAAGCAAGACCCGGCGCGGCTGGCCTGCCGATCAGGCGTTGGCGCGGTCTTGTCCAAGGGTGTGCACGCGTCGTGCCAGCCCGTGCTGCCCCAGGAGTCGATCTGGTGCCCTCAGGAAAAATAATATGAATCAACAACTTGAACGCGGGGTGCCGCCCAATGTGGGGGGCGGCGGTTCAATGGGGCTGCGTCATTTCTGAACAGTTGCTCCAGCGCGAAGCACCGCGGTGTCAGTCCGAACTCTGCTTGAGCTTGAGGTAAATCGCCTGGATGTGTTCATTCACCGTGAACCATTTGATGCCCATCAGGTTCGCGATTTCCTTGAGCGTGAAGCCCTTGCTCAGGTAGCTCAGCACCTCCATCTCGCGCAGGCTCAGGCGTGCGGATGCGGGCGAGCCGGGTTCGTCGGCGGTCGGCGCCGGTTTGAAGTGCGACAGCAAGCGGCGTGCAATCGCTGGTGACAGCGGCGGCTTGCCGCGCACGATGCGTTGCAGTTCCTCGACGGCCACCTCAAACCGGTCTTCCTTGAGCAGGTAGCCGTCGGCGCCCAATTGCAGCGCTGGAAACAGGTGCTCGTCGTCCGAATACAGCGTGGTGACGATCTTGACGGCCTGGTTGTGGGCGATGGTCTGCAGGAAGTCCATGCCCTGGCCATTGGGCAATTCCAGGTCCACCAGGATCAACTGAAAGCCCGCATCGCGCTGGCCTGCATGCGACGTCAGCAACTTCAGCGCGTCGTCGCGGGTGCTGACTTCGCTGAGGACCAGATCGTCGCTGAAGCTCTCCCGCACCACCCGGTTCAGAAACTGCCGTGTGACAGGATTGTCTTCAATGATCAGGACGTTCAAAGGCATAGGTGGCAGACTCCTTGGTCGGATGCTAGCGCACCGTTTGCCCTTTTTCATGCCGCCGAGACTGGAAAAATGCGAAGCGGCTTGCTCATGGTGCCCGTTGCGCCGGACGCGTCCTGAGCTGCCTACAATCAAGCCATGCGTATTCTCATCTCGAACGACGACGGTTACCTCGCCCCCGGCTTGCAGGCTCTGGTGACGGCCTGCCAGGGCCTGGGCGAGATCCATGTCATTGCGCCGGAGCAGAACGCCAGCGGCACCTCCAACGCGCTGACCCTGTCGCGCCCGCTGTCGGTCTACACCGCTGCCAATGGCTTCATGTACATCAACGGTACGCCGTCCGACAGTGTTCACGTCGCGCTGACCGGCATGCTGGGATTCAAGCCCGACCTGGTGCTCTCCGGCATCAACAACGGCGCCAACATGGGTGACGACACGCTGTATTCCGGCACCGTCGCGGCGGCGACCGAAGGGTACCTGTTCGGCATTCCCGCCATCGCTTTCTCGCAGACCGAAAAAGGATGGGGCCATCTGGATGCCGCTGCGGCCATGGCGCGCGACCTGGTCGAGCAGGTCATTGCCGGCGGACTCGATCGGCCTTTTCTGCTCAACGTCAACATCCCGAACCGCGCGGATGCGCTGCATCTGCCGCGCCTGATCACGCGGCTCGGCCGACGCCACGCCAGCGAGCCGGTCATACGCCAGCAAAGTCCGCGCGGTGAAACGATTTACTGGATCGGCCCCGCCGGCGACGCGCGCGAGGCGGGCGAGGGCACCGACTTCCATGCCACCAACCAGGGTTGCGTGTCCATCACGCCCTTGCAGGTGGACCTCAGCGATCACGCGCAGTTGCCAGCCTGGCGGCAGCGCCTGGCCAGCTCGGCTGGTTCCGCTGGTGGCGGGGCATGAACGGATCCGGACAGAAGCCTCGGCGCTTTCCAGTGCCGCTTGGCAAGCTGAACGTACCGCAAAGCACGCCCGACCGCGAGGTCTTGCGGCCGCAACGCCATCTGCAGCAGGCCGCCGCCGACGCCGCCCGGCTGACGGTGCCCAGCGGACTGGGGCTGGACTCTGCTGGCGTTCGCCTGCGCATGGTGCAGCGCTTGAAGCGGGAGGGCCTGACGGACGAGCGCGTATTGCAGGCGCTGAGCGAGGTGCCGCGCCACGAGTTCATCGATTCGGCGCTGGCCATCCAGTCCTACGAAGACACGAGCCTGCCCATCGGCTACGGACAGACGATCTCCAAGCCGTCGGTGGTGGGGCGCATGATTGCCTTGCTGCTGGGCGGCGCCACGGCGAGCCAGGCCGGCCAGCTCGGCCGCACCCTGGAAATCGGCACGGGCTGCGGCTACCAGGCCGCGGTGCTGGCGCAGTTGTCCAGGCAGGTGATCAGCATCGAGCGGCTCAAGCCCTTGCATGAAAAGGCCCAATCGCATCTGGATCGCCTGAAGTGGCCCCGCGTTCGCCTGCTGTATGGCGATGGCCGCCTGGGACATGCACCCTCCGCGCCGTTCGACAGCATCATCGCTGCCGCTGGCGGGGAAGACCTGCCGCAAGCCTGGCTGGACCAGCTGGCGCCAGGCGGGCGCCTGGTGGCACCCATGCAGGCCGCTGGCGGAAGGGGTCAGGTTTTGGTTGTGATCGATCACGTCCGTGGCCCGAAGGGCAGCGAGTACCTGCGGCACGAGCATGAAGCGGTCCTGTTTGTGCCCTTAAAATCCGGCGTCATGTAGGGACCGTGCCGGCTCGTCGTGACAGTTGAACACCTGTCGACGTGGGCATCAAACCAGCGAGTTGAACCATTTTGCGAATCACTGCCTCGAATTTTTCCCGGCTGCGTGCCGTCTGTGCAACGGCATGTGCTGCGCTCGTGCTGAGCAGTCTGGTCGCCTGCTCCACGACCAAGACGCGCGCGCCTGTCGAAGACCGGCAGGTGACTTCCTCGCGAACGGACAAGTCGGCCACCATAGCCAAGGGCACACCGACGGACAATGCATCGCCCGAAGCGAAGCCCCTGCCTGGTGCCGAGAATGCCGGCAAGCCCGGCTACTACACGGTCAAGCCTGGTGACACCTTGATTCGCATCGCGCTGGACAACGGCCAGAGCTGGCGCGATATCCAACGCTGGAACAGCCTCGACAACCCCAACTTGATCGAGGTGGGTCAGGTCTTGCGCGTGGCTACGCCGGGCGTCGATCCTTCCGCGGTGAGCGTCAAGCCTATCGCCAGCGCCAAGGTGGAAAGCCGTGCGCTGGATGCCAAGCCGGCCGCCTCTGCCGCCAGCTCTGCGCCGGCGGGCGTTCCGGCATCGGCGCCTGCATCGTCGGGGGTCCGCAATGATGATGACGACATCAACTGGGCCTGGCCTTCCGCCGGCACGGTGACGGAAGGCTTTGATGATGTCAAGCACAAAGGGCTGTCGTTCGGCGGCAAGGCCGGCGACCCGGTCCTCGCGGCTGCCGATGGGCGCGTGATGTACGCGGGGTCGGGCTTGCGCGGATATGGCAACATGATCATCATCAAGCACAGCGCCAATTTCCTCACCGCCTATGCGCATAATCAGGCGCTGCTGGTGAAGGAAGATCAGGTCGTGCACAAGGGTCAGAAGATTGCAGAGATGGGGTCAAGCGATGCGGACCAAGTCAAATTGCATTTCGAAATTCGCAAGCAAGGCAAGCCTGTGGATCCTGCCAAGATCCTGCCCGCGCGTTGAATCCCTTGGCGTCAGGACCTGACGCTATGAAAAAACCTGCCGCAGTCGCCGCCCCCCCGCCGAAGGCGCCTGTGCCCGAGGGTCGGCCTGAGCTTGCCGATGGCCAGGCCTCAGACGAGATGCTGGCCGACGCTGCGCTGGATCCGTTGGCCATCAAGGCCGTCGCCGCCGATACCGAAGCGGGCAATGCGCTGCAGGCCTATCTGCGCGACATCCGGCGCACGCCGCTGCTGACACCTGAACAGGAGTTCGACACCGCCACGCGTGCCAAGGCCGGCGACTTTGACGCCAGGCAGGCCATGATCGAGCACAACCTGCGCCTGGTGGTCAGCATTGCGAAAAATTATCTCGGGCGCGGCCTGCCGATGAGCGATCTCATCGAGGAGGGCAACCTGGGCCTGATGCATGCCATCAGCAAGTTCGAACCCGAACGCGGTTTTCGCTTCTCGACCTATGCGAGCTGGTGGATCCGCCAGGGGGTCGAACGCGCCTTGACGCATCAAGCCCGGCTGGTGCGCCTGCCCGTACACATCGTGCGGGAACTCAACCAGGTCCTGAAGGCGCGCCGCGCGCTGGAGGCCTTGTCCAGCCAGGAAGGGCGTGAAACCCAGGTCCGGCCGGACGAGGTGGCGGCCTTGCTGGGCAGGCCGGTGCAGGAGGTCGCCGACCTGCTGGCCTATGCCGAGTTGCCCAGTTCGCTGGATTCGCCGGTGGACCGGCATGGCGAGGGCGGCGAGTCCGTGCTCGACATGGTGGCGGACGAGCAGGCGCTCGATCCGCTGGGCATGCGCCTGACGCATGAGTTGGAGCATCTGCTCTCGCATGGCCTGTCGGCTTTGAATGATCGCGAGCGTGAGGTCCTGGCGGGCCGTTTCGGCCTGGCTGATCGCGAACCCGAGACGCTTGACGTGCTGGCCACGCGCCTGGGCCTGACGCGCGAGCGGATTCGCCAGATCCAGATGGAAGCGCTGACCAAGCTCAAGCGCAACATGCTGCGCCATGGCATCAATCGCGACGCACTTTTCTGACGGGACGCGTCGATTTGACAGGCATCCCGGGGCGTCAGGTTGGGCGGCCTGGGATAATGCCGCCCATGACTCAAGATTTGGAATGGCTCAAGGTCGAATCCCTGGACCTTGAAGCACAAGGCGTGGCCCACAGCCAAGAGGGCAAGGTGGTTTTCATCGAGGGTGCATTGCCCGGCGAGGAAGTTCAGGTCACCGTAGGCCGCAAGAAGAACAACTGGGAGCAAGGCACCTTGGTGGCCCTGCGGCATGAAAGCCCGCAACGTGTCCGGCCCGGATGCCCGCATTTCGGCCTGCATGCCGGCGCCTGCGGCGGCTGCAAGATGCAGCACCTGCATACTGGCGCGCAGGTGGCCGTCAAGCAGCGCGTGGTGGAGGACAACCTCTGGCACCTGGGCAAGGTCAAGCCGGAGATGCTGCTGCGGCCCATCGAAGGGCCGGCCTGGGGCTACCGTTATCGGGCGCGGCTGTCCGTTCGCTACGTCGCCAAGAAAGGCGATGTGCTCGTCGGCTTCCACGAGCGCAAGAGCCGCTATGTGGCTGACATGCAGGTCTGCAAGGTCTTGCCCCAGCGCGTCAGCGACATGCTCCTGCCGCTGCGAGAGCTGATCAAGGCCATGGACGAGCGCGACCGCCTGCCGCAGATCGAGCTGGCCATGGGCGACGAGGTCATTGCGCTGGTGTTGCGTCATCTGGAGCCTCTGGGCGATGCCGACAAGGCACGGCTGCGCGAGTTTGCCGTCCGGCATGGCGTGCAATGGTGGTTGCAGCCCAAGGGGCCGGATACCGTGCACCTGCTGGACCAGGGCGGGCCGGAGCTGGCCTACGCCTTGCCGGAATTCGGCGTCCGTATGCCCTTCAAGCCGACCGATTTCACCCAGGTCAACCCTCACATCAACACGGTGCTGGTGGGGCGTGCGCTGCGTCTGCTGGACGTGCAGCCCCATGAGCGCGTGATCGACTGGTTCTGCGGCCTGGGCAATTTCACCTTGCCCCTGGCTACGCGTGCGCGCGAGGTGCTGGGGATCGAAGGCAGCGAGGCGCTGGTGCAGCGCTCGCGCGAGAATGCCGTCCGCAATCACTTGCAGCACAAGACCTCTTTTGTGGCCCGCAATCTATTCGAGATGACACCCGAGTTGCTCGCGTCCGACGGCATGGCGGACCGCTGGCTGGTCGATCCGCCGCGTGAAGGCGCGTTTGCACTGGTCAAGGCGCTCGCCGACATTGCCCAGGACCCCGGCCTGGCTCCCGGCTGGCAGATGCCGCGCCGCATCGTCTACGTCAGCTGCAACCCGGCCACACTGGCGCGCGATGCCGGACTGCTGGTCAACGTTGCCGGCTACCGCTGCACGGCGGCCAGCGCCGTCAACATGTTCCCCCACACCGCCCACGTCGAAAGCATCGCCGTCTTCGAGCGCTGAACGCGGAGCCGAGACCATGAAAGACTAAGGGCCCAAGCGGGCCCTTAGTCTTTCATGCGCCCCGCGTAGCGGTGGCGCTCCCTCCAGCGAGTGCCGCTGATCCGGCTCTGCCGGTCAGCTGGCACCGCCCCCTTGAGGGGGCGCGCGCAAGCGCGTAGGGGGTGGTCAGTCCCTGTCTCCGCCGAAAATGCCAAGCAGCATCAGCAGGTTCTGGAACACGTTGTACAGGTCCAGGTAAATCGCCAGGGTCGCGCTGATGTAGTTGGTTTCGCCGCCGTCGATCACGCGCTTGACGTCGTACATGATGAAGGCCGAGAAGATGCCCATGGCCGCGACCATCATGGTCAGCATCATGGCCGACGACTGTACGAACATGTTGATCAGTCCCACCACCAGCAGGATGACCACGCCGACGAACAGGAATTTGCCAAAGCCGCTCAGGTCGCGCTTGATCACCGTGGCCAGCGAGGCCATGGCGAAGAAGATGGCGCCGGTGCCGGCAAAGGCCATCATGATCAGCGAGGCGCCGTTGCGGAAGCCCAGGATCATCGCGAGCAAGCGCGACAGCATCAGGCCCATGAAGAAGGTGAAGGCCAGCAGCGACACCACGCCCGCGCTGGAGTTCTTGTTCTTCTCGACCAGGAACATCAGGCCGAAGGCGCCCACCATGAAGACGATCAGGCTCATGCCGTTGCCCATGGTGGCCAGGATGCCGGTGCTCACGCCGATCCAGGCGCCCAGCACGGTCGGGATCATCGACAGGGCCAGCAGCCAGTAGGTGTTGCGCAGCACGCGGTTGCGCTCGGCGGCCATGCTCAGGCCGAATTCATTGCGGAACTGCGGTTGTTGTGCATCAAACATAAATTTCTCCATCTATCCCTTCAACCGTCCAAGCGATTTGCATGGACGACCTCATCTGCGCAGATCATTTTAAGAGGGCTTGCGCCATTTTTCAGGCGGCTCGCAGGGCTTTCGAGATTGCGGCGGACGCAGATAAACAGTTTTGCATTTCCGGCGCAGAAAACTCAGGGCCCGCACCTTAAAGTGAGGCTGCATTGCAAATATTTCAAGTCAGGATCATGCCATGAAGCAAAAACATGTTCTGTGTGTCGAAGACGTCAAGCGCATGGCCGCGGCGGCCGAGGCCGAGGCGCTGCGCCAGCAGTGGGCCGTGACCATCGCCATCGTCGATGACGGTGGCCATCTGCTGGGGCTGCAGCGCCTGGACGGCGCCTCGCCGATGTCGGCGCAGATCGCTGCGGGCAAGGCGCGCACGGCGGCCCTGAGCCGGCGCGAGACCAAGGTCTACGACGACATGGTCAACCAGGGCCGCTATTCCTTCCTCAGCGTACCCGGCGTCGATGCCATGCTGGAAGGCGGCGTTCCGGTGCTCGTCGACGGGCAGAGCGTGGGTGCTGTGGGGGTCAGCGGCGTGAAGTCCGGGGAAGATGCGCAGATTGCCCGCGCCGCCGTCGAGGCCTTGCTGTCTTCAATCTGAGTTCTGCTCCCTGGCGGATCCTTGAGGCCATGGGGCGGAGCGAAAGAGGTCCTCGCATTACCGGGAATCAACAGGATTTCCGGCATGCCGTGAGGGAATGCGCGAGAAGGGGCGGGGCTGCTGGGTTATACTCAGCAGGTTTACCCGCAACCCACCGCGCCCCAAGCAACCCTCCAAGTTTCCTCCACCGGATCAGGCTCAAGCTGCATCAAAAAGCATGCGGTGAGGTCTGGAGCAGAGCTGGGCGCCGCATCCTACCGGAGTTCCCCGTGCTGCCCGAACTGCCTGACCTCATCCAAGCGGTCTGCCCTGTCGCAACCCCCGCTATCCTCGCTTTGGCAGACGGCACGGTCTTCAAAGGCGTCTCGATCGGCGCCGCCGGCCACACGGTTGGCGAAGTGGTGTTCAACACCGCGCTGACCGGCTACCAGGAAATCCTCACCGACCCCAGCTACTGCCGCCAGATCGTCACGCTGACGTATCCGCACATCGGCAACTATGGCGTCAACGACGAGGACGTCGAGGCCCGGAAGATCCATGCCGCCGGCCTGATCATCAAGGAAGCGCCTGTCCTCGATTCCAATTTTCGCAAGACCCGCAGCCTGGTCCAGTACCTGAAGGACGAAGGCACGGTCGCGATCGCCGACATCGACACGCGCCGCCTGACCCGCGTGCTGCGCACCACCGGCGCCCAGAACGGCTGCATCCTGGCGCTGGCCGCAGGCGAAACCATCACCGACGCTCATATCGCCGATGCGATTGCCAAGGCCAAGGCCGCGCCCAGCATGGCTGGCCTGGACCTGGCCAAGGTCGTCAGCGCCACCGAGCGCCAGACCTGGTCCCAGACCGAGTGGCAGCTTGGCACCGGCTACGGCCAGCAGACCGAACCGCGCTTTCACGTGGTGGCCTACGACTTCGGCGTGAAGGCCAACATCCTGCGCATGCTGGCCTCGCGCGGCTGCCGGATCACCGTGGTGCCGGCGCAGACGCCCGCGAGCGAAGTGTTCGACCTCGAACCCGATGGCGTGTTCCTGTCCAACGGCCCCGGCGATCCGGAGCCCTGCGACTACGCGATCAAGGCCGCCGCGGCGCTGATCGACTCGGGCATCCCGACCTTCGGCATCTGCCTGGGCCACCAGATCATGGCGCTGGCCTCGGGCGCCAAGACCTTCAAGATGAAGTTCGGCCACCATGGCGCAAACCATCCGGTCAAGGACCTGGACACCGGCCGCGTCAGCATCACGAGCCAGAACCACGGCTTCGCGGTCGAGGCCGACAGCCTGCCGGCCAACCTGCGCCCCACGCATGTGAGCCTGTTCGACGGCACGCTGCAGGGCCTGGCCCGCACCGACAAGCCGGCGTTCTGCTTCCAGGGCCACCCGGAAGCCAGCCCCGGCCCGCATGACATCTCCTACCTGTTCGACCGCTTCATCGCTCTGATGGCCAAGGCTTGAGAAGGAAAAATACAAATGGCAAAACGCACTGACATCAAGAGCATCCTCATCATCGGCGCCGGCCCCATCATCATCGGCCAGGCCTGCGAGTTCGACTACTCCGGCGCCCAGGCCTGCAAGGCGCTGCGCGAGGAAGGCTACAAGGTCATCCTGGTCAACAGCAATCCGGCGACCATCATGACCGACCCGGACACGGCCGATGTCACCTACATCGAGCCCATCACGTGGCAGGTGGTCGAGAAGATCATCGCCAAGGAACGGCCCGACGCCATCCTGCCGACCATGGGCGGCCAGACGGCGCTGAACTGTGCGCTCGACCTGCACAAGCACGGCGTGCTGGAGAAGTACCAGGTCGAGATGATCGGCGCCAACGAAAAGGCGATCGAGAAGGCCGAAGACCGCCTGAAGTTCAAGGACGCGATGACCAAGATCGGCCTCGATTCGGCCAAGTCGGGCATTGCGCACACGCTGGAAGAAGCCTGGAGCGTGCAAAAGCGCATCCAGGCCGACATTGGTGGCAGCGGCTTCCCGATGGTGATCCGCCCCAGCTTCACGCTGGGCGGCACGGGCGGCGGCATCGCCTACAACCCCGAGGAATTCGAGGAAATCTGCAAGCGTGGCCTGGACCTGTCGCCGACCAACGAGCTGCTGATCGAAGAGTCGCTGATCGGCTGGAAAGAGTACGAGATGGAAGTGGTTCGCGACAAGGCGGACAACTGCATCATCGTCTGCTCGATCGAGAACCTCGACCCGATGGGCGTGCACACCGGCGACTCCATCACCGTCGCGCCTGCACAGACGCTGACCGACAAGGAATACCAACTGCTGCGCAACGCCTCGATCGCGATCCTGCGCGAGATCGGCGTCGACACCGGCGGCTCGAACGTGCAGTTCTCGATCAACCCCGACAACGGCCGGATGATCGTCATCGAGATGAACCCGCGCGTGTCGCGCTCATCCGCCTTGGCGTCCAAGGCCACGGGCTTCCCGATCGCCAAGATCGCGGCCAAGCTGGCCGTCGGCTACACGCTCGACGAGTTGCGCAACGACATCACCGGCGGCGTGACGCCGGCGTCCTTCGAGCCCTCGATCGACTACGTCGTCACCAAGATCCCGCGCTTCGCCTTCGAGAAGTTCCCGATGGCCGATTCGCACCTGACCACGCAGATGAAGTCGGTCGGCGAGGTGATGGCCATGGGCCGCACCTTCCAGGAAAGCTTCCAGAAGGCTTTGCGCGGCCTGGAGACCGGCATCGACGGCCTGACCGAGCGCAGCACCGATCGCGAAGAGATCGTGCAGGAAATCGGCGAGCCCGGCCCCGAGCGCATCCTGTTCCTGGCCGACGCCTTCCGCATCGGCATGTCGCTGCAGGAGGTGTTCGACGAGACTGCGGTCGACCCCTGGTTCCTGGCCCAGATCGAACAGCTGATCCAGATCGAGCGCGCCCTGCAAGGTCGCCAGTTGGAGAGCCTGAGCGCCGACGAGCTGCGCTTCCTGAAGAAGAAGGGCTTCTCGGACAAGCGCATCGGCAAGCTGCTGAACAGCAACCAGCACGACGTGCGCCGCGCCCGCCACGCCCACGGCGTGCGCCCGGTCTACAAGCGCGTCGACACCTGCGCCGCCGAGTTCGCGACCGAAACCGCCTACATGTACTCGACCTACGATGAGGAATGCGAGGCCGAGCCGACCGACAAGAAGAAGATCATGGTGCTGGGCGGCGGTCCGAACCGCATCGGCCAGGGCATCGAGTTCGATTACTGCTGCGTGCACGCCGCGCTGGCCATGCGCGAGGACGGCTATGAAACCATCATGGTCAACTGCAATCCTGAAACGGTCTCGACCGACTACGACACCAGCGACCGCTTGTATTTCGAGCCGGTGACGCTGGAAGACGTGCTGGAAATCGTCGCCAAGGAAAAGCCGGTCGGCGTGATCGTGCAGTACGGCGGCCAGACCCCGTTGAAGCTGGCGCTGGACCTGGAAGCCAATGGTGTGCCCATCATCGGCACCTCGCCCGACAGCATCGACGTGGCCGAAGACCGCGAGCGCTTCCAGAAGCTGCTGCACGAGCTGGGCCTGAAGCAGCCGCCCAACCGCACCGCGCGGACCGAAGACCAGGCCGTGGTGCTGGCCAACGAGATCGGCTACCCGCTGGTGGTGCGTCCCAGCTACGTGCTGGGCGGCCGCGCGATGGAGATCGTGCACGGTGACAAGGACCTGGAGCGCTACATGCGCGAGGCCGTGCGTGTGTCCGACAAGTCGCCCGTGCTGCTGGACCGCTTCCTGCAGGATGCCGTCGAGGTCGACGTGGACTGCATCTCCGACGGCGTCGACGTGATGATCGGCGGCATCATGGAGCACATCGAGGCGGCCGGCATCCACTCCGGCGACTCGGCCTGCTCGCTGCCGCCCTATACGCTCGCGGCCGAGCTGCAGGACGAGCTGCGCCGCCAGACCGCCGCCATGGCGCGTGCGCTCAAGGTGGTGGGCCTGATGAACGTGCAGTTCGCGATCCAGGGCGATGTCACCAAGGGCCTGGCCGCCTGCACGGTCTACGTGCTGGAAGTCAATCCGCGTGCCTCGCGCACCGTGCCCTTCGTGTCCAAGGCCACCGGCCAGCAACTGGCCAAGATCGCCGCGCGCTGCATGGCCGGCCAGAAGCTGAGGGACCAGAAGGACCGCCTGGGCCGCGTGCCCGCCGAGGTCGTTCCGCCGTACTTCAGCGTCAAGGAAGCGGTGTTCCCCTTCAACAAGTTCCCTGGTGTCGACCCCATCCTGAGCCCCGAAATGCGCTCGACGGGCGAGGTGATGGGCGCCGGCCGGACCTTCGGCGAGGCGATGCTGAAGAGCCAGCTGGGCGCCGGTTCGCGCCTGCCGCGCCAAGGCCATGTGCTGATCACCGTGAAGGACGCTGACAAGGCGCGCGCCATCGCCGTCGCACGGGATATCCATGCCCTGGGCTTCGGCGTGGTGGCGACCAAGGGCACGGCTGCTGCGCTGAGCGAGGCCGGCGTGCCTGTCAAGGTGGTCAACAAGGTCAAGGACGGGCGTCCGCACATTGTTGACATGATCAAGGGCGGCGACATCCATCTGGTGTTTACGACCGTGGACGAGACCCGCGCGGCAATAGCTGACAGCCGCCACATCCGCCAGGCTGCGCTCGCCAACCGCGTGACCTATTACACGACCATGGCCGGTTGTGAGGCTGCCGTTGAAGGCATGAAGCACAAGGACGGCCTATTGGTGCAATCCTTACAAGAGCTGCACGCCGAACTCGCTTAAACTCAAGGCTCACTGAACTCCGCCGCGGCGGCTCAGATTTCTGGGCGGCAGCGGCGGAGTCATTTTGTCTCTTAAGGTTGATAGATGGCCACGATTCCACTGACCAAACGCGGCGCTGAAAAGCTCAAGGAAGAACTGCATCGTCTCAAGACGATCGAGCGGCACGCCGTGATCAAGGCCATTGCCGAAGCCCGCGCCCAGGGCGACCTGTCCGAAAACGCCGAGTACGAGGCCGCCAAGGACAAGCAGGGCTTCATCGAAGGCCGCATTCTCGAAATCGAGGGCAAGCTCGCCGCGGCCCAGGTCATCGACCCCGCTGACGTTGACGCCGGTGGCCGCATCGTGTTCGGCACGACGGTCGACCTGGAAGAAGAGGCCAGCGGCTCCGAAGTCACCTACCAGATCGTCGGCGACGATGAGGCCGACCTCAAGCTGGGCCTGATTTCCATCAGCTCGCCGATTGCCCGCGCGTTGATCGGCAAGGAAGCCGGCGACGTGGCCGAGGTGGTGGCACCCGGCGGCGTCAAGCGCTACGAAATCGTCGAAGTCCGCTACGTCTGAGGCCGGGCGTGCTCAAGCGTTGGCAAGGCTTGCTGGCCAGCCTTTGGCTGGGGCAGATGTTTTGCGTGGCGGCCTTGGTCGCCCCCACTGCGTTTGCCAGCCTGGAGCGTGCCCAGGCCGGCGTCTTGATGCGCCGGGTGTTCGAGCTGGACGCGCAGTTCAGCCTGGCGGCCGGGCTGCTGCTGGTCTTGATGGCGCGGCGGCTGCAGCGCGATGTTGTGCCGGTCCGCACGCTGACGGCTGAGTTGTTGTTGCCCTTGGCGGCGCTGCTGGCTACGGTGGCGGGTTACTTCGGCTTGCAGCCGATGATGGAAGCGGCGCGCATGGGGCAGGGCGCCCTGTCGTTCGGCGCCTTGCACGCTGTCTCGAGCGCTTTCTATGCGATCAAGGGCCTGGCCGTGCTGGCGCTGGCCTGGCGGCTCAGCCGCCCGATTTCTTGAGGCTGGTCTGGCGCGGCTTGGCGCGCTTGATCTCGCCGCCTTGCGTGACGCGCTGGTTGCCCAGCACCTGGACCTTCTTGATCTCGGGGCGGCGATTGCCGGACTTCGAGAACTTGACGATCTTGACCGTCTTTGGGCCCGGCTTGGCGTCTTCGCGCTCGGCCTTTTCCTTTTCGGGAATGGGGCGCCACAGCACCAGCAGCTTGCCGATGTGCTGGATGGGGGCGGCGCTGAGTTCGTCGCTGATCGAGGCGAGAATCGATTCGCGCTGGGCGCGGTCGTCCGACATCACGCGCACCTTGATCAGGCCGTGGGCCTTCAGGGCGGCATCGGTTTCCTTCACGACAGCGGGAGTGAGTCCATCGGCGCCGATCATGACCACGGGGTCGAGGTGATGGGCGTCGGAGCGTTTTTCCTTGCGCTGGGCAGGGGTCAATTGAATCGCAGGCATGGCAGTATTATCCCTGCAAGACGTGCTCTATATGAAAATCAATTCAAAAAGCAAGAAGATCAACAAAGCCTGGCTCAACGATCACATCAACGACCCGTATGTGAAACTGGCCCAGCGCGAGGGCTACCGCGCGCGCGCGGCCTACAAGCTCAAGGAAATCGATGAAGAGCTCAAGCTGATCCATCCCGGCCAGGTGGTGGTGGACCTGGGCGCCGCGCCTGGGGCCTGGAGCCAGTACCTGCGCCGCCGCTTCGCCCCCAAGGAGGCCGGAACGGGCGGCGCGGCGGTGGGGGAGCTCAACGGCACCATCATCGCGCTGGACCTGCTGGAGTTCGAGCCGATCGAAGGCGTGCAGTTCATCCAAGGCGATTTCCGCGAGGACGCCGTGCTGGCGCAGCTGGAAGCGGCCTTGGGCGGTCGTGCCGTCGACGTGGTGGTGTCCGACATGGCGCCCAACCTGTCGGGCATCGAGATTTCGGACGCGGCGCGCATCGAAAACCTGATTGAGCTGGCGCTGGATTTTTCCAGCAAGCACTTGAAGCCCGAAGGGGCCCTGGTCGCCAAGGTCTTCCATGGCAGCGGCTACAGCCAACTGGTCGAGCTGTTCCGCCAGTACTTCAAGAAGGTCAAGCCGATCAAGCCCAAGGCCTCGCGCGACCGGTCGTCGGAAACCTTCCTGGTCGGCATCGGCCTGAAATAGGCCTTGACCTACATTGAAGATTGGCGCGATTGGCCCAATATTGCCTGAATCCCCGGGGCAGGCATGGGCATCGCCGTGCATGCCCGGGCCTTGACTGCAATAGAATCGTCCCTATATGCCGTGCATCAGCCGCCTCTTTGGCGGCATGTGGAAATGAATAAGGAGTCGCGGTGAACAATCAGTGGTTCTCGAAAGTAGCTGTTTGGCTGGTGATCGCTTTGGTGCTGTTCGCTGTCGTCAAGCAGTTTGACAAGCAGCGCCCTGCCGAAACCGTCACCTACACGCAGTTCATGGACGATGCCAAGGCTGGCAAGATCAAGCGCGTGGAGGTCCAGGGCCGCAATGTGCGGGTCACACCGAACGACGGCTCGGCCTATTCCATCGTGTCGCCCGGCGACATCTGGATGGTGGGCGACCTGATGAAATACGGTGTGCAGGTGGCCGGCAAGCAGGATGAAGAGCCGTCCGTGCTCACTACCTTGTTGATCAGCTGGGGCCCGATGGTGCTGCTGATCGGCGTCTGGGTGTATTTCATGCGCCAGATGCAGGGCGGCGGCAAGGGCGGTGCGTTCAGCTTCGGCAAGTCCAAGGCGCGCATGCTCGACGAAGCCAACAACTCCACCACCTTCGCCGACGTGGCCGGCTGCGACGAGGCCAAGGAAGAGGTCAAGGAGCTGGTCGACTTCCTGAAAGACCCGCAGAAATTCCAGAAGCTGGGCGGCCGCATTCCGCGTGGCGTGCTGTTGGTCGGCCCTCCGGGCACCGGCAAGACCCTGCTGGCCAAGGCCATTGCTGGCGAGGCCAAGGTGCCGTTCTTCAGCATCTCGGGCTCCGACTTCGTTGAAATGTTCGTCGGCGTGGGCGCGGCCCGCGTGCGCGACATGTTCGAGCAGGCCAAGAAAAGCGCGCCTTGCATCATCTTCGTCGATGAAATCGACGCGGTCGGCCGCCATCGCGGCGCCGGCCTGGGCGGCGGCAACGACGAACGCGAGCAAACCTTGAACCAGATGCTGGTCGAGATGGATGGCTTCGAGACCAATCTGGGCGTGATCGTTATGGCCGCGACCAACCGTCCCGACATTCTCGACCCCGCCTTGCTGCGTCCGGGCCGCTTCGACCGCCAGGTCTACGTGACGCTGCCTGATGTGCGCGGCCGCGAGCAGATCCTGAACGTGCACATGCGCAAGGTGCCGGTGGGGCAGGACATCCGCGCCGACATCCTGGCGCGCGGTACACCGGGCTTCTCGGGCGCCGACTTGGCCAACCTCGTCAACGAGGCTGCCCTGTTCGCCGCCCGCCGCAATGGTCGCGTGGTCGAGATGGTCGACTTCGAGAAGGCCAAGGACAAGATCATGATGGGTCCCGAGCGCAAGTCCATGGTCATGCCCGAGGAGGAACGCCGCAACACCGCCTATCACGAAGCCGGCCACGCCCTGGTGGCGCGCCTGCTGCCCAAGACCGACCCGGTGCACAAGGTCACTGTCATTCCGCGCGGCCGTGCCCTGGGCGTGACCATGCAATTGCCGGAAGGCGATCGCTACAGCATGGACAAGGACCGCATGCTGTCGACCATCTCGGTGCTGTTCGGCGGCCGTATCGCAGAAGAAGTGTTCATGCACCAGATGACCACCGGCGCCAGCAACGACTTCGAACGCGCCACGCAGATTGCACGCGACATGGTCACGCGCTACGGCATGACCGACGAGCTCGGTCCCATGGTGTATGCGGAAAACGAAGGCGAAGTGTTCCTGGGCCGCTCGGTGACCAAGACCACCACCATGTCGGAAGAAACCATGCGCAAGGTCGATTCGGTGATCCGCCGCATCATCGACGAGCAGTATTCGATCGCCCGCAAGCTGATCGAGGAGCATCAGGACAAAATGCACGCGATGGCCAAGGCGCTGCTCGAATGGGAAACCATTGACAGCGACCAGATCGACGACATCATGGACGGCCGCCCGCCGCGTCCGCCTAAGGATTGGACGCCGCCCAGCAACGGCAAGTCGGATGGCAATACGCCATCGGTCAGCGCAGGCAACGCGCACGCCGCAGCTTGAGCCACACGTCAATCCAGAGGGCCTGTCTGCAAAGACCGGCCCTTTTTTCATTGAGCTCTTCCCATGACGCAATCGAGGCATTGGCAGGCAGGCCGCTTCCAGATCGATCTGGCACGGCCGCAAGTGATGGGCATCGTCAACCTGACCCCCGACTCCTTCTCGGACGGAGGAGCCTGGACCGATGCGCAAGTCGCCGTTGAGCACTGCGAGCAACTCGTCCGCGACGGCGCGGACATCCTGGACCTGGGCGGAGAATCAACCCGTCCGGGGGCTGCAAGATTGAGCGTGGAGGAGGAATGGGCCCGGCTGGCGCCTGTGCTGCCTGCGGCCCTGAGCCTGGGGGTGCCGGTTTCGGTCGACACCTGCAAGACCGAAATCATGCGCCGAGCCCTGGACCTGGGTGTCGACATCGTCAACGACGTCCAAGCCTTGCGCGATGCGGGCGCCGAGGCCTTGCTGGCGCAACATCCGAATGCAGGCATGTGCCTGATGCACATGCGCGGCGAACCGGCGGCCATGCAGCAACTGACCGACTACCAGGACGTCACGCGCGAAGTGTTTGAATTTCTTGGGCAGCGCGCCGAGGCCATGGTGTCTTTGGGCGTGAGCCGGGATCGCATCGTCCTGGACCCAGGTTACGGTTTTGCCAAGACCGCGGCGCAGAACTTCGAGCTGCAGCGCAGGCAAGGCGAATTGCTGGCACTGGGGTATCCGCTGCTGGTCGGCTGGTCCAGAAAATCATCGCTGGGCGCCTTGACCGGGCGTGCCGTGGATGAACGCCTGCCTGGCAGCCTGGCTGCCGCCTTGGCTGCCTTGACGCATGGCGCCCGCGTCCTGCGCGTGCACGACGTCGCGGCAACGGTCGACGCGCTCAAGGTGTGGGCTGCCTGCGGGGGCGAGGGTTATGGCATGAGCGAGAATGGCGCGATAAGTTCAGGAGGTTGAGTTCAATGAGCCGTGTTTATTTTGGAACCGATGGCATTCGTGGCACCGTCGGGCAGTCGCCGATCACGCCCGATTTCATCTTGCGCCTGGGCCACGCGGTGGGCCGTGTTCTCAAGCAGAAGTCAGCCAAGCCCAGCGTGCTGATCGGCAAGGACACCCGGATTTCCGGCTATATGCTGGAGTCGGCCCTGGAGGCCGGTTTTGCATCGGCCGGCGTGGATGTCTGGCTCACCGGCCCGCTGCCCACGCCCGGCGTCGCGTATTTGACCCGCGCCTTGCGGCAGGACCTGGGCGTGGTGATTTCCGCCTCGCACAATCCATTTGCCGACAATGGCATCAAGTTCTTCTCGTCCTCGGGCGAAAAGCTGCCCGATGCCTGGGAGCTGGCGGTCGAGCAGGCGCTGGACCAGGCGCCGAGCTGGGTGGATTCCGCGCAGCTGGGCAAAGCCCGCCGCCTGCAGGATGCGCGCGGCCGCTACATCGAATTCTGCAAGAACAGCTTTGGCGCCGACCTGAGCTTGCGCGGCCTGAAGATCGTGGTCGATGCTGCCCATGGCGCGGCCTATCACGTGGCGCCCGACGTCTTTCATGAGCTGGGCGCCGAGGTCATCGCCATCGGCTGCAAGCCCGACGGCTACAACATCAACGACGGATTTGGCGCCACCGCGCCGCAAGCCCTGGTCGCGGCGGTGCGCGAGCACCAGGCGGACTACGGCGTGGCGCTGGACGGCGATGCCGATCGCCTGCAACTGGTCGACAGCCAGGGGCGCTTGTTCAACGGCGACGAACTGCTCTACATCATGGTGGCCGACCGCCTGAACCAGGGTGTGAAGGTGCCCGGCGCTGTGGGCACCCTGATGACCAACATGGCCGTCGAGCTGGCCCTGAAGGCGCGCGACGTCGAATTCGTTCGCGCCAAGGTCGGCGACCGCTACGTGCTGGAAGAGCTCAGCGCGCGCGGCTGGCAACTGGGCGGGGAGGGCTCGGGCCATTTGCTGTCGCTGGACAAGCACACCACAGGCGACGGCATCGTGTCGGCTCTGCTGGTCCTGCAGTCCGTGTGCCGTTCGGGCCGCGGCCTGGCGCAGCAGCTCGAAGGCGTGGACCTGTTCCCGCAAACCTTGATCAATGTGCGGTTGCAGCCGGGGCAGGACTGGAAGAGCAATGCCGTTCTGGCTCGCACGCAGGCTGAAGTCACTGCGGAACTCGGGTCCAGCGGCCGGGTGCTGATCCGACCCTCGGGGACCGAGCCGCTGCTGCGCGTGATGGTCGAGGCCCGCGATCCCGACTTGGCACGGCTGTGTGCCGAGCGCCTGGTGCAGGCGGTGCAAGCCTGAGACGGCCGAGCCTCCCGCCCCCAAAAAAACCATCCATCGGATGGTTTTTCTTTATGCCCTCCCTACCTCATTCAAGGATTGACATGGCCGTGAGCCATTTGTCATAAAGCTGCCATTTCATGACGATAAGGTCGATCTTGAATTGTGTCAACCCTCGGAATTGCGTCACAGTGATGTCATATTTAAGTCATACGATGCGCCGCGATCTCCCGAACCACCATGGAACGAAACCTTATGAAACGCAAATTGCTGCAAACTGGTCTGATTTTGGCAACCCTGGCCAGCGGCGCCGTATCGGCCCTGGCTGAAGATGTGACCGGTGCCGGCGCATCGTTTCCTGCTCCCATCTACGCCAAATGGGCGGATCAGTACAGCAAGCAAACCAATATCCACGTCAATTACCAATCGGTGGGTTCGGGCGCAGGCATTCGTCAGATCAAGGCCAAGACGGTCGATTTTGGCGCCTCTGACATGCCGCTGACGGAAGAAGAGCTCTCCAAGGAAGGGCTGCTGCAATTCCCCATGGTGATCGGCGGCGTGGTGCCGGTGGTGAACATCCCGGGCATCGCTGCGGGCCAGCTGAAGCTGACGGGCCAGGTGCTGGCCGACATCTATCTGGGCAAGGTCACCAAATGGAACGACGCTGAGCTGAAGGCGCTGAACCCCGGCTTGGCCTTGCCCGACGCGACCATCGCGCCGGTCCGCCGCGCCGACGGTTCGGGCACCAGCTTCATCTTCACGAACTACCTGTCCAAGGCCAATGCCGAATGGAAGTCCAAGGTGGGCGAAGGCACGGCAGTGAACTGGCCCGCCGGCGCTGGCGGCAAGGGCAATGAAGGCGTATCGTCTTATGTCCAACGCCTGCCGAACTCGATCGGGTATGTCGAATACGCTTACGCCAAGCAGAACAAGATGGCTTACGTGCTGATGCGCAACAAGGCCGGTAATTTCGTGGCCCCCAGCGAGACCTCGTTCAAGGCGGCCGCTGCAGGCGCCGAATGGGCTAAGAGCTTCTATCAAGTGCTGACCGAGCAGGCCGGCAAGGACAGCTGGCCGCTGACTGGCGCCACCTTCCTGCTGATGCACAAGGTGCAAGACAAGCCGGCGGCTGCGGCCAGCGTCCTGAAGTTCTGCGAGTGGGCGTATGAGACGGGCGACAAGTCCGCCGACGAGCTGGATTACGTGGCACTGCCGGCATCGGTGAAGGACCTGGTCCGCAAGCAGTGGGGCGAGATCAAGGACGCCGCCGGCAAGGCCGTCGCGTTCAAGTAAAGAGAGTGAGGCAAGGACCGTCGCGGCGAGCCGCGTCAGTCCCTTGCAGTGAGACGTGGATCCGGCATACGACGTCTGTCGTCTGCGGCAGATCCACGTTGTTGTATTGAATGGAGGTCCGATGGCCGCAATTCTTCCCGCCAATGATCCGGCAGCCAACGCGTCCACGACGGAGTCCAAGCCCCAGTTGCAATCTGGCGGTCAGCCGCCAGTGCGCAAGCGCGTCCTGCCCTGGGCGGACGTGGTGTTTGCCAGCCTGACGCAAGGAGCTGCCTGGCTGACTTTGATCCTGTTGGCCGGGATCCTGGTGTCTCTGCTGGTCGGCGCTGCGCCGGCGATTCAGCAATTCGGACTTTCGTTCCTGTGGACCAGCGATTGGGATCCGGTGCAGGAAAAGTTCGGCGGCCTGGTGATGATCTACGGCACGCTGATGACTTCCCTGATCGCGCTGCTGATTGCCGTGCCCATCAGCTTCGGCATTGCGCTGTTCCTGACCGAGCTGTCTCCCAACTGGCTGCGCCGCCCGCTGGGCATCGCCATTGAATTGCTGGCGGCCGTGCCATCGATTGTCTACGGCATGTGGGGCCTGCTGGTGTTCGGCCCCATTCTGGCCACCTATGTGCAGATGCCTTTGCAGCATGCGTTCTCGGGCCTGCCCGGGCTGGGCAACCTGGTGTCGGGCCCGCCGGTCGGCATCGGCATTTTGTCGGCCGGCATCATCCTGGCCATCATGGTGATTCCTTTCATCGCCTCGGTGATGCGCGACGTTTTCGAAGTCACGCCGACGATGCTCAAGGAGTCGGCCTATGGGCTGGGCTCGACCACCTGGGAGGTGGTGTGGAGGGTCGTGCTGCCTTACACCAAGACGGGCGTGGTGGGCGGCGTCATGCTGGGCCTGGGCCGGGCGCTCGGCGAAACCATGGCTGTGACCTTCGTGATCGGCAACATGAACCAGTTGAATTCGCCTTCGGTTTTCGAGGCCGCCAACAGCATCACCTCGGCCTTGGCCAACGAGTTCGCCGAAGCCGGCGAAGGCTTGCATCAGGCCTCTCTGATCTATCTGGGGCTGGTCTTGTTCTTCATCACCTTCGTGGTGCTCGCCTGCTCCAAGGTGCTGCTGATGCGTTTGAAGAAAAATGAAGGAGCGCGTTCATGAGCGCTTTGTCGAACCAGGCGCGCAGCGAATTGCTGACGTCGCGAGCCCGCATGCACGCCAAGCGCAAGCGCGTCAATGCCCTGGCCTTGACGCTGTCCTTGGGCGCCATGGCCTTTGGCGTGTTCTGGCTGCTCTGGATTCTGTTTGAAACCGTTCATCTGGGTGCCGCCGGCCTGAGCTTAAGCACCCTGACCGAAATGACGCCGCCGCCTCAGGCCGAGTCGGGCGGGCTGCTCAACGCCATCTTTGGCTCGGTCACCATGGTGGGGCTGGCCACCGCCCTGGGCACGCCCATCGGCGTGCTGGCCGGCGTGTATCTGGCCGAATACGGCCAGAAGACCTGGCTGGGTGCGTCGGTGCGCTTCATCAACGACATCCTGCTGTCGGCGCCGTCCATCGTCATCGGCCTGTTCGTCTACACGGTGGTCGTGACGCGCATGAAGACCTTTTCGGGCTATGCGGGCGTGCTGGCCCTGGCGCTGATCGTGATTCCGGTGGTGATCCGGACCACCGAGAACATGCTGAGCCTGGTGCCCAACGCCTTGCGCGAGGCCGCCTATGCGCTCGGCACGCCGAAGTGGAAGGTGATCCTGAGCATCACGCTCAAGGCCGCCCGCACGGGGGTCATGACCGGCATCCTGCTGGCGCTGGCGCGCATTTCGGGCGAGACCGCGCCGCTGCTGTTCACCGCGCTTTCCAACCAGTTCTGGTCCAGCGACATGGGCAAGCCCATGGCCAGCCTGCCGGTGACGATTTTCAAATTCGCGATGAGTCCGTACCAAAACTGGCAGCAGCTGGCCTGGGCCGGCGTTTTCCTCATCACGCTGGGCGTGTTGCTGCTGAATATTGCGGCGCGGGTCCTGTTCAAGAACAAACATTGATTGAAGTGAGTTCATCCATGGATGCCAAAGCCAGTCAAGCCCGCGAGAACGCCAAGCTCTCCGTGCGCGACCTGAATTTCTATTACGGCAATTTCCACGCACTCAAGGGCATCAACCTGGAAATTCCAGAGAACAAGGTGACGGCCTTCATCGGCCCGTCGGGCTGCGGCAAGTCGACCTTGCTGCGGACCCTCAACCGCATGTTCGAGCTTTACCCGGAACAGCGCGCCGAAGGCCAGATCCTGCTGGACGGCGAAGACATCTTGTCGAGCGGCGAGGACGTGTCCCTGATTCGCGCCAAGGTCGGCATGGTGTTTCAAAAGCCCACGCCGTTTCCCATGTCGATTTACGACAACATCGCTTTCGGTGTCGGTCTGTTCGAGAACCTGTCGCGCATCGAAATGGACGAGCGCGTCGAATGGGCCTTGAAGAAAGCCGCGCTGTGGGGCGAAGTGAAGGACAAGCTGAGCCAAAGCGGTTCCGGCCTGTCCGGCGGGCAGCAGCAGCGGCTGTGTATTGCGCGCGGCATCGCCATCAGGCCCGAGGTGCTGCTGCTCGACGAGCCCTGTTCAGCGCTGGACCCGATTTCCACCGGCAAGATCGAGGAGTTGATCGACGAACTCAAGAGCGAGTACACCGTGGCCATCGTGACGCACAACATGCAGCAGGCGGCGCGCTGCTCGGACTACACCGCCTACATGTACCTGGGCAACCTGATCGAGTTCGGACCCACCGCCGAGCTGTTCATGAAGCCCAACCGCAAGGAAACCGAAGACTACATCACGGGCCGTTTCGGTTGAGGCGTCGTGGCGACAACTAGAACGAGGAGAAATCATGAGTGAAAAGCACTTGTCCACACAGTTTGACTCCGAGCTGAGCAACATCTCCACGCGCGTGCTCGAAATGGGCGGATTGGTGGAGTCCCAGGTGGCGCAGTCCGTCGAGGCGCTGATCACCTTCAGCGGCGACATGGCGTCCGTGGTGCTGAAGAACGAGGAGCGCGTGAATGCGATGGAGGTCGAGATTGATCACGACCTGTCCGCCATCATCGCGCGCCGCCAGCCGACGGCCCGCGACCTGCGCCTGCTGATTGCCGTGTCCAAGACGATTGCCAATCTGGAGCGCGTCGGCGACGAAGCGGCTCGCGTGGCACGGACCGTGCAGCGCCTGATCAATGCCGGGGTGTCGAGCCGCCTGCGCCTGCCCATTGCGGACCTGTCGTTCGAGGCCGAATTGGCTACTGCGCAGCTGCGCAAGTCGCTGGACGCGTTCGCCCGGCTCGACGTGGAAAAGGCGCTGGAAGTGCTGCGCCAGGACGACGAGATCGACAAGGAATTCGAAGGCCTGATGCGCAAGCTCATCACCTACATGATGGAAGACCCGCGCACCATCTCGGCCAGTATCGATCTGGTCTTCGTGGCCAAGGCCATCGAGCGCGTCGGCGACCACGCCAAGAACCTGGCCGAAGTGATCATCTACGTGGTCAAGGGCACCGACGTGCGGCACAGCACCCCCGAGGCCGTGGCCCACATGGTGAACCCGGACGCTGCCTGATTCTGGAGTATTGAGAGATGAGCCGTATTCTTGTTGTTGAAGATGAATCAGCGATCGCGGAGCTGATTTCGATCAACCTGCGCCACGCGGGCTTCGAAGTCACGATCGCCAATTCGGCCGACCAAGCCCAGCTGGAAGTGGACCGCGTGTTGCCCGAGCTGGTGGTGCTCGATTGGATGCTGCCCGGGCAGTCGGGGCTGGCGCTGGCGCGGCAATGGCGCTCGCAGCCGCGTACCAAGGACATTCCCATCATCATGCTCACGGCGAGAGCCGAGGAGGGCGACAAGGTCTCGGGCCTGGACGCCGGCGCGGACGATTACCTGACCAAGCCTTTCTCGACCAACGAATTGCTGGCCCGCATCCGCGCCGTGCTGCGCCGCAAGGCGCCGGATGCGCTCGATTCCGTCGTGGAGGTCGGGCGCCTGACGCTGGATCCGGGCACGCGCCGCGTCAGCAGCGACGGGGTGGAAATCAAGCTGGGCCCCACGGAATTCCGTTTGCTGCACTTTTTCATGACGCATCCCGAGCGCGTGCACAGCCGCTCGCAGTTGCTGGACCGGGTCTGGGGCGACCATGTGTTCATCGAGGAGCGTACCGTTGACGTGCATGTGAAGCGGCTGCGCGAATCGCTGGAGAAGGTGAACTGCCAGCGCATGATCGAGACGGTTCGCGGTGCCGGCTACCGGCTGACGCAGCAGCTGAACGCCCTGACGGCCTGACGAAAGCCACCCATGACCTGGATCTTCTCGCGCGCCCTGCTGGCCGTGGCCGCCATTGCCCTGGGCGGCCTGGTGGGCTACCTGGATTCGGAGCTGATTCCGGTCGGTTGGGTCGCGTCGCTGGTCAGCGTCTCGGCGGCGGTGGCCTTGATGATTCTGGTCGACGGCTTCCGCGCCCGCCGCCTGATCCACTGGCTGCATGGCGACCAGGAGGATTCACCTCCGAATGAATTCGGCCTGTGGGGCGAACTGGGCTATCGGATCGAGCGGGCCGTGCGCGATCGCGACCGCACCATCCAGCAGGAGCGCAACGAGCTGCTGCAGATGCTGACCGCCATCGAGGCCTCGCCCAACGGCGTGCTGATGCTCGATGCGGAGGACCACATCCGCTGGTGTAACCGGGTCGCCGGGGACCATTTCTCGCTCAATCCGGAGCGCGATCGGCAACAGCGCATCACCAACCTGGTCCGCTACCCTGCGTTCGTCAGCTATTTGCAGGCCGGGCAGTTTGCCGCGCCCTTGATCCTGACGAACACCCGGGGCAAGGCCACCCTGTCGGTGGTCGTGAGCCCCTATGGCAATGGCATGAAGCTGGTGCTGTCGGTCGACGTCACCGAGAGTGAACGCGCCGAAGGCATGCGCCGCGATTTCGTGGCCAATGTGTCGCATGAAATCCGCACCCCCTTGACGGTGCTGTCCGGGTTCATCGAGACCATGGGCTCCTTGCCGCTCACCGAGTCGGAGCGGCGTCGCGTGCTGGTGCTGATGGGGCAGCAGACGCAGCGCATGCAGACCCTGGTCAGCGACCTGCTGACCTTGGCGCAACTCGAAGGCAGCCCGCGTCCGGCGTCCGATCGCTGGGTGAAGCTGGATGGATTGCTCGCCCGCGTCCTGTCGGACGGGCTGGCCCTCTCAGCCGGACGCCATCAACTCGAGGTGTTCACGCAGACCCACCTGGAAGTCGCCGCCGTGGAAACGGAGCTGTACAGCGCCATCGCGAATCTGGTGACGAACGCGGTCCGCTACACCCCCGAGGGCGGGCAGATCCAGCTGAGCTGGCGCCGCACTGCGGATGGCGGCGGCGAGGTTTGCGTGGCCGACACGGGCGTAGGCATTGCCCGGGAACATCTGCCGCGCCTGACCGAACGCTTTTACCGCGTGGACGGCAGCCGTTCGCGCGACACCGGCGGCACGGGCCTTGGGCTGTCCATCGTCAAGCACGTGATCCACCGCCATGGCGGCGAGCTGCTCATCCAGAGCGAGCCGGGCAAGGGATCCAAGTTCCGCCTGACCCTGCCGGCCATGCGGCTGCGTGAGCTGGAGGAGCCTCCGCACGCTCCTGCGGCGCCGGCCATAGAGCACATCGGCACCTGACCGACCCAGCCGGCGGAGCATGCGGCCATGCGGCCGCTGCTTCAGTGGCTGGAACTGTCGCCTGCGGAAGTCTTCTTGATGCGAACGGGCGCGCGCGGCTTGGCTTGCGCCGCCAGCACGTCGCCAGCGTCAGGCGCCGGCTTGGCCGCTTCAGGCTCGGCGGCGGACTCGTCCTCGGTCTTGATCACGCGGGTGTAGGGCGCCAGGACCTGGACCAATTGGCCGTAGATCTTGGGCGAGCCGGCGACGATTTCGCGCTGGTGCAGGAAGTCGGATTCGCCGGTGAAGTTGCCCACCAGCCCGCCCGCCTCGGTGATCATCAGCGAGCCTGCGGCCACGTCCCAGGGGCTCAGTCCGGTTTCAAAGAAGGCGTCGTAGTAGCCCGCGGCCACGTAGCAGAGGTCCAGCGCGGCCGCGCCGGGACGGCGCAGGCCCGCGCATTGCTGCATGACCTCTTCGAACATCTTCATGTAGCGCTTGAAATTGTCGCCGCGGCGGAAGGGGAAGCCGGTGCCGATCAGCGCATCGCTCATGCGGGTGCGCTTGGACACGCGCAGGCGGCGGTCGTTCAGGAAGGCGCCGCGGCCCTTGGTGGCATAGAACAGGTCGTTGCGGGTGGGGTCGTACACGACCGCCTGCTGCACCACGTTGCGGTGCGCCAGGGCGATCGAGACAGCGTACATCGGCAGGCCGTGGATGAAGTTGGTGGTGCCGTCCAGCGGGTCGATGATCCACTGGTATTCGGAATGCTTGGCGCCATGCGCGCGGCCCGACTCTTCGGCGAGGATGCCGTGGTCGGGATAGGCTTGCAGCAGGGTTTCGATGATGACGGCTTCGGCCGCTTGATCCACCTCGGTCACGAAGTCGTTGGGCGCCTTCGTGTTGATTTTCAGGATGTCGAGGTCCAGGGAGGCGCGGTTGATGATGGAACCGGCCGCGCGCGCCGCCTTGATGGCGACGTTGAGCATGGGATGGAGCGTAGCTTGCGTCATGCGTGAACCTGCAAACGTGAAAAGGGTGGATTGGCGAAGATAAAGAACAGATCTTGGCGCGACCGAGGTTGGACCTGGGTGGGGCGAGGATAATCGCGCATTTTAGCCGAGAAAATGCCATGAGTGCCGGTCAGGATGTCACACGATTCGTTTTGATCCAGACCAGCCATCCCGGCAACGTGGGGGCGGCGGCGCGCGCCATGAAGGTGATGGGCTTCTCGGACCTGGTGCTGGTGCGGCCCCGTTTTGCCGACGTGCTCAGCCAGGAGGAGACCGTGGCGATGGCCAGCGGCGCCGCCGACATCCTGGTGCGGGCCCGCATCGTCGATACCCTGGCCGAGGCGCTGGAGGGCGTGCATTTCGCCTGCGCCACCGCGATGACGCCGCGCGACTTCGGCCCGCCCACCTACGAGCCGCGCAGCCTGTTCGGCGAGCTGGCGCGCGAGGCCAAGCGCGTGGCGCTGGTGTTCGGCTCCGAGCGCTATGGCATGGCCAACGAGGACGTCTATCGCTGCCATGCCGTGCTGTCGATTCCCACCCATCCCGACTACGGATCGCTGAACCTGGCCCAGGCCGTGCAACTGCTGGCCTATGATTGGCGCCAGGCCTTGGGCGGCTTCGGTGTCGAGGCGCGCACGCCCGACCCGCAACTGGCCGATGTCCGGGCGGTCCAGGGCCTGCTTGCGCATCTGCAGGAGGGCCTGGAGGCGATCGGCTATCTCGATCCGGCGGCGCCCAAGAAACTGATGCCGCGTCTGAATCAGCTGTTCAACCGCGCCGAATTGACGGCCGAGGAAGTCCACATCCTGCGCGGCGTGGCGCGGGCCATGGCCAAGGCCGCTGGCCGGGCGGCAGCCCCTTGACCGGTAGGCACTTGTCCTGCCCGCTAAACTGGGCGTAAAGCTGCATTTGCTGCGCTTCACTGAACCACTTATTACATTTCCAAATGTTCAAGCATTTGCGCGAAGACATCGCCCTGATCCTGGAGCGAGATCCAGCGGCCCGCACCGCCTGGGAGGTGCTGACCTGCTATCCCGGCCTGCATGCCTTGTTCATGCACAGGCGGGCACATTGGTGCTGGACGCATGGCTTGCGCTGGCTGGGCCGCTTCATCTCGCATGTGTCGCGCTTCCTGACTGGCATTGAAATCCATCCCGGCGCGACCATTGCGCCGCGCGTCTTCATCGACCACGGCATGGGCATCGTGATCGGCGAGATGGCCGAGATCGGCGAGGGCTGCACGATCTACCAGGGCGTGACCCTGGGCGGCACTTCGCTGGTCAAGGGGGCCAAGCGCCACCCCACGCTGGGGCCGGGCGTGATCGTCGGCGCCAATGCCTGCGTGCTGGGCGGCTTCACAGTGGGCGCGGGCGCGCGCATAGGCTCGGGTGCGGTGGTGACCAAGCCCGTGCCTGCCGGGGCCACGGCGGTCGGCAATCCGGCGCGCATCATCGAGGCCCAGGCCGACGCGACCCGCGAGGCCGCGGCGGTGCGCATGGGCTTCTCGGCCTATGGGGTGACGCAGGGCGACGACCCGGTCGCGCAGGCCATGAAGGGTTTGATCGACCATGCGGCCTCGCACGAGCACCAGATCGCGCTCCTGTGGCAGGCGGTCACGCTGCTGTCGGCAGCGCAGCGCAGCGACTGCGTGCCGCAGGATGCGCAGAAGCTGGAGTGCTTCGACGCGCAGTCGCTCAGCAAGCTGGTGGAGTGAGGCGTCTCAGGCGCCGGTTCGGCGCTGCGCCGACTTGGGCCTGAAGGCCCGGATCAGCTCGTCCCGGGTGTCCAGGTAAGGCCCGCAGAGTAGGTCCAGGCAGTAGGGGACGGCAGCGAAGATGCCGTTCACCAACACCTCGCCGTCGGCGCCACGCAGGCCTTCGAGCGTTTCGGCAATGGCCTTGGGTTGGCCGGGCAGGTTGATGATCAGGGCCCGACCGCGGATGACCGCGACCTGGCGCGACAGGATCGCCGTGGGTACGAAGCGCAGCGAAATCTGGCGCATCTGCTCGCCAAAACCCGGCATCTCCCTGTCCGCCACGTCGAGCGTCGCTTCGGGCGTGACGTCGCGCAAGGCCGGGCCGGTGCCGCCGGTGGTCAGCACCAGGTCGCAGCGGGCCTCGTCGACCAGGGCCTTGAGGGTCTGCGCGATCATGGGACGCTCGTCGGGAATCAGGTGGGCTTCGAAATGAATCGGGTTGCGCAGGGCACGCGTCAGCCAGTCCTGCAGGGCCGGCAGGCCCTTGTCTTCGTAGGCGCCGGTCGAGGCGCGGTCGCTGACCGACACGATGCCGATGCGGACCGCCTCGAATGCCTTGCCGTCATTCATCGTCATCTTCTTCGAAAGCGTCCTCGTCCTGCGCCTTCAGGTCGGCGTCGCCGCCGTTCACACGCAGGGCTTCGCTCTTGATGAACTGGAACAGCTCGCGGAAGGCGCGGCCGCTGCGCTGCTCGGGCGCGCTGGCGGCGTCCTTGCGGGCCGCGCGGACGAGGCTGCGCAGCTGCTGCATGTCCAGGCCCGGGTGTTCCTGGATGAAGTCCTGCAGTGCGCCGCCGTCACCGTCACTGGCCAGCAGGCGTTCGCGCCAGCGCTCGCTCTGGTGCAGCGTGAGGCTGTCCTGGGCGCGGCCGAGCTTGAAGTCGGCCACGGCCTGGCGGATGGGTTCGGGGTCGACCTGGCGCATCAGCTTGCCGATGTACTGCATCTGGCGGCGCCGGCCTTCGAAGGCGCTGATCTTCTTGGCGGCCTTGACCGCGTCGAGCAGGATCTCGGGCAGGTTCAGGGCCAGGATGCGGTCCTTGGGCAGGGTCAGCAAATCTTCGCCGAGGCTTTGCAGCACATGGCTGTCGCGTTTCTTCTGGGTCTTGCTGGGGCGATCGAAATCATCGCCAGCGTCTTGTTCTTCGTGGGGGTAGGGCATGGCGGTCTGCCGGTCTGCTGGAGGGGTAAGCGCTTCTTTGTGCTGCTGTGCTGACAGCAGCGCGCAGGCCCGTATGATAAGCGCCCTGGTTGGACTGCTTCGTGTCCAACGCCGTTTCATGACATTCACACACCCTCCAATGACCCAAACCGCGCATCCTGCTCAAGCCGTCCATGGTTTTGCCTACAGCCAGGACCAGTTCCGTCAACTGGTGGAAGACGTGCTGGCCGAAGCCAGGCACTTGGGCGCCAGCGATGCCGGGGCCGAGGTGTCGGAGGGTTGCGGCCTGTCGGTGTCGGTGCGGCGCGGCGAGCTGGAGAACGTCGAACGCAACCGCGACAAGTCGCTGGGCATCTCGGTCTACCTGGGGCAGCGCCGCGGCAACGCTAGCACCTCGGACTTTTCTCCGCAGGCCTTGAAGGACACGGTGCGCGCGGCCTTCGACATTGCGCGTTTCACGGCGGAAGATCCGGTCGCCGGCCTGCCCGACGAACAAGACCTGTCGCTGGATCCGGCATCGCGCCCTGAACTCGATCTGTTCCACCCCTGGGCCATTGACGCGCAGCAGGCGGCGCAATTGGCGCTGCGCTGCGAAGCGGCGGCGTTCGAGACCGACCCCCGCATCACCAATTCGGAAGGCGCCGCCGTGTCGGCCCAGCAATCGCATTTCGTGGCCGGCAACACGCGCGGATTCATGGGCGGCTACGCCAGCTCGCGGCATACCCTGTCGGTGGCGCCGATTGCCGGTCGTGGCGCGGGCATGCAGCGCGACGCCTGGTACAGCTCGATGCGCGACGCCAAGGAGCTGGCCTCGCCCGAGCGGGTCGGCCGTTATGCGGCAGAGCGCGCGCTGTCGCGCCTGAAGGCGCGCAAGGTCAAGACGGCCGAGGTGCCGGTGCTGTTTGAAAACACGGTGGCGGCCGGCCTGCTGGGCGCCTTGGTGCAGGCCACCAGCGGCGGCGCCTTGTACCGCAAGGCCAGCTTCCTGCTCGACAGCCTGGGCCAGCAGGTGCTGGCTTCGCATCTGGATGTGCGCGAGGACCCGCATGAGCGCAAGGGCAAGGGCAGTTCGCCGTTCGACGACGAGGGCGTGGTCACGCGTCCGCGTACCGTGGTCGAGGCCGGCGTGCTGCAGGGTTATTTCCTGTCGACCTATTCGGCCCGCAAGCTGGGCATGCGCACCACGGGCCATGCCGGCGGCTCGCACAACCTGCACCTGACCAGCCGGCTGACGGCGCCCGGCGACTCGCTCACCACCATGCTGCGCCGCATGGGCCGGGGCCTGTTCGTGACCGAATTGATGGGGCAGGGCGTCAACTACGTGACCGGCGACTACTCGCGCGGCGCCAGCGGCTACTGGGTCGAGAACGGCGAGATTGCCTTCCCCGTCCATGAAATCACCATCGCCGGCAATTTGCGCGAGATGTTCCAGAACATCGTCGGCGTGGGCAATGACGTGTTCAACCTCGGCAGCAAGTCGGTGGGGTCGGTGCTGATCAGCCGGATGAAGCTGGCCGGCAACTGAATCGCCGCCGAGCCTGGCGCTCGGCGGTCTTGTCTTGCGAGGCGCTTATTCCAGCGCCTGCGCAGCCGCAAACAGCTTGCTGGAGCGAGCGCCCGAGCGGCAGAACGCCAGGATGGGGCGGGGCAGGCTCTGCAGCAGAGTGTGGAAGGCGGCAATCTCCTCGGGACTTTGATAGCCGCCCGCCACGGGCAGATGGCGGTACTGCAGGCCTGCAGCGAGCGCCGCCTGCTCCATCTGGGCGCTGGTGGGTTGGTCGGGGCCGCCCTCGAAATCGGGCCGGTTGTTGACGACACTCTTGAAGCCGGCCTGGGCCGCCTGGACCATGGCCTCGGGCGTGAGCTGCGGGGCCACGCTGAAGTCAGGGGTCAGGGCTTGAGAGGGGAAACTCATGTCGAACTCCTTCAACGATCAAGGCTTCAGGGACTGCTTGACCGCCGCGGACACCAGGCCCATGTCGGCCTTGCCGGCCAGCTCGGCCTTGACGGCGGCCATCACGCGGCCCATGTCGGCCGGTCCGCTGGCACCGAGGCGGGCCACGATGGCCTTCACTTCGGCATCGACCTCTTCGACGCTCAGGCGCGCCGGCAGATAGGCTTCCAGTACCAGCAACTCGGCGCTTTCCTTGTCGGCCAGATCCTGGCGGCCCGCGGCGCTGAACTGGCTGATCGAATCCTTGCGTTGCTTGATCAGCTTGTCGACGATGGCGACCAGCGCGACGTCATCGACCACGATGCGTTCGTCCACTTCCTTTTGCTTCACGGCGGCGAGCAGCATGCGGATGGTGCCGAGCCTTTCGCTTTCCTTGGCCCGCATGGCGGCCTTCATGTCTTCTGTGATGCGTTCCTTGAGGGTCATGGTCTGGATCCTGGTGTTGTGTTCTGACATCGGGGGCGGAAATGAAAAAGCCCGCGGCAGCGTCCTGCGCGGGCTTGTCTCAGAAAGCGGTCAGGCCTTCTGGCTGCACTTGAGCGTTGGAAAAACGATCAGTACAGCTTCTTGGGCAGCTGCATGCTGCGCACGCGCTTGTAATGACGCTTGACGGCCGCAGCCTTCTTGCGCTTGCGCTCAGCCGTGGGCTTCTCGTAGAACTCGCGGGCGCGCAGGTCGGTCAGCAGGCCGAGCTTTTCAATGGTGCGCTTGAAGCGGCGCAGGGCCACGTCGAACGGTTCGTTTTCTTTGACGCGAATGGTGGTCATGGAAATATTGTTCCTTCTATATGCGCTCGGTGTTCGCCAAGATTTTTCTCGAAAATCCTTGAAGCGGAGGTATCCGGATTCCACTTCGGAATCGATGCCAATCCATGCGAATCGACGCGCGGGTTTGCTAGCAAAGACGGCGATTATAGCCAGAAATATTTGGCGAGCCAATCTGCCTTCATAAAATGTTCATGCCTCGGGGGGAGGGTAGCCCAGGCTCCTGGCGCAGGCCGCCGCCGAGGCCCAGGCCCACTGGAAGTTGTAGCCGCCCAGCCAACCCGTCACGTCGACCACCTCGCCGATGAAGTAAAGGCCGGGCTGCAGCCGGCTTTCCATCGACTGCGAGCTCAGCTCGCGGGTGTTGACGCCGCCGCGCATCACTTCGGCCTTGCGCCATCCTTCGGAGCCGTCCGGCGTCAGGCGCCAGCCTTTGATCGCCTGAGCCAGCTGAAGCAGGTCCTTGTCCTTGCATTCGGGCATGGGGCGGTTCGGATCGAGCTGCAGGCGCTGCAGCCAGAGTTGCGCCAGGCGCTGCGGCAGGATGGCCGCCAGCTCATTGCCCAGTTGGCGTTTGCTGGTGGATTTGGCCTGTCTGAGCTGGGCTTCGAGATCGATGTCGGGCGCCAGGTCGATCTCCAGCGCTTCGCCCTCGCGCCAGAAGCTGGAAATCTGAAGAATGGCCGGACCGCTCAGGCCGCGATGCGTGAACAGCAGGTCTTCCAGGAAGCGCGTCTTGCGCTTGCCCTGGCCGGCGCTGACCGCCACCGGGAGCGCCAGCCCGGCCAGTTCGGCGAAGGGTGCCCAGTCCTGTGGGTTGAAGGTCAGCGGCACCAGGGCGGGACGGGGCTCGATCAGGGTGTGCCCGAACTGGCCTGCCAGGCGCATGCCCCAGTCGGTCGCGCCGATCTTGGGGATGGGCAGGCCGCCCGTGGCGACGACGAGGTGCTTGCAATACACCGGCCCGCGGGAGGTGTCCATCTCGAACCCCGGTGTGGCATCGCCCGATGTCGGGCGGACATCTGCCACCGTGCAGGGCTGCCAGCGCTGGACGCCGCCTTTCTCGCATTCATCCAGCAGCATCTGGATGATGCGTTCGCTACCCTGGTCGCAGAACAGCTGCCCCTTGTGCTTTTCATGAAAACCCACGCCGTGCCGCTGCACCAGGGCGATGAAGTCCTGGGCGGTGTAGCGCGCCAGCGCCGAGCGGCAGAAGGCCGGGTTGTCCGACAGGTACTGGGCCGGGCCGGCGTCCCGGTTGGTGAAGTTGCAGCGGCCGCCGCCGGAGATCCGGATTTTCTCGGCCAGGCGCTCGGCATGGTCGATCAACAAGACTTTCTGTCCCAACTGGCCGGCCATGCCTGCGCAAAACAGGCCGGCTGCACCGGCACCGACGATCACGGTGTCAAAAATCTGCATTGAATCCTTGGGGCAGATGGATGAAAAAGGCGCGGCGCGCAAGCGCCGCAATTCATCCCATTAGGGCGACTGCGCTGTCAAGGCGGCTTCAATTCGCTACCATCAGCACGCCGAGGCTCGTATTGTGTTTGTTAAAGCGTCATGAACCGGTCTTTACCCATGAATTTTGAATCATCCGATCCAGCATCAACGGCGAGGGCATTGTTGGGCGTCATCGCCGGCCTGGATCTGGAAGGCGCGCTGGAGGCCTTGGCGGCCATGCAGGCGCAACTGGGCCTGAGCCTGGCCGTCAAGCATCTTGGAACAGGCCGCTATGTCTACGTCAACGAGAACATGAATCGCATGTTCCCGCTGGCCAAGCCCAGTTTGCTGGATGCCAGCGATCACGATGTTTTCCTGCATGACGACGTGCTGGCCATGCGGCGGCTCGATCAGGCCGCGATGGCGCAACGCACGGTGCTGTTGAACGAGCACCGGCTGGACGTTGGCGGGCGGCGGCGCGAATTCAGTGTCGCGCGCACGCCGCTGGGCACCGAGCACGTGGCCTCGGTCTGGACGGAGAGAACCGATGAAAGACATCGTGAGACGCAGCTGCAGCGCGCCATGGCGCAAATCGAGCAGCAGCAAACGGCGTTGGAGGAGTTGCGCCGTGAGCTTCAGGCGGACAGCGGGCGGGACGCCGTGTCGGGCCTGTACATGCGGGCCCAGTTCGACGACCAATTGATGCGCGAGGTGGATTTGTCCACGCGCGAATACCGCGAGTTCGCCCTGGTCCTGCTGTCGATGGATACCGAGCAGGGCGCCATCGTGCCGCAGGCACAGGAGCGGCTGCTCGAAGGCGTGGGCCGTTTGCTGCGAGCCAACACGCGCGCCATGGATGCGGCCAGCCGGATCGGGGCGAACCAGTTCGCCGTGGTGCTGTCGGGTGTCGGCCTGGCGACGGCGCATGCCCGCATGGAGCAGTTGCGCCGCCAGTGCATGTCGCAAATGATCGTGCTGGGCGGCCAGGACCTGGGCCTGTCGCTGTCTGTGGGGGTCGCCAGTTTTCCCCATACGACGGATCAGCATGCCGAGCTGGTCAAGTCCGCCGAGCGGGCGCTGGCGGAAGCGGTCCGTCGAGGCGGCAACCAGGCGGTGCTGGCGGCTATTCCTTTTGCCGCGCGTGCTGTATGACAGGGCGCCGCTCAAGGTGTGCCACTTGAAGCTGCGTCAGGCGACTCTGGCGCCGAGGCCTCAGCCTTCGAGCAGTGTCAACACCGAGGCCCATTCACGTGGCGTGACGGGTGTGATGGACAGCCGGCTGCCCCTTTGCAAGACCACCATGCTGGACAACTCGGGGTGCGCGCGCATCTCTGTGAGGCTCAGCAAGCGGGTGACGCGCACGAGGCTGACGTCGACGTGCAGCCAGCGCGGCGTTTCGGGCTTGGACTTCGCGTCGAAATAGGGGTTTTGCGCGTCAAACTGGCTGGCGTCCGGGTAGGCTGTGCTCGCCACCTGTGCCAGGCCCGCAATGCCGGGCTGCGGACAGGAGGAGTGGTAGAACAGCACCCCGTCGCCCACGCGCATGGCGTCGCGCATGAAATTGCGGGCCTGGTAATTGCGCACGCCGATCCAGGGCACGGTTTGCCGGGGCGCTTGCGCAAGGTCGTCGATGCTGCATTCCTGCGGCTCGGACTTCATCAGCCAGTAGTTCATGGTTGTCGAGTGGGACGCAGGGGGCGTCGAGAGAGGTGTCCGCCACAAACCGTGGGCCGCATTCCTGAACCCAGGGGATTCAGGTGGGCGAGGTCAGCCCGGCTTCGGGTTCATCTGACGCGAGACGATCACACCAGCCGGGAAATATTCCAAGCCCTGGCTCGCAAGAGCATCGGTTCAAGGAAATATAGGACCCACGCGTAGGTGACGGACGGCATGATTTTAGGGCTGCCGCGCGCCAAGGGCGCCATTCAGGCGCGTAAAAAATTTCAGGCGCGCAAAGCCCCTCACGACCCTCAAAGCAATTGGCCGTCTTCGGCCAGCGCTTCATCCAGGCGCTGCATCAGGTTGCTGAGGTCAGGAATGGTCTCCTGGCCGGCTTCAGCGCTGCCCTGGCGCGCTGCAGGCGAGGCGGGCGGGCTTTTGGCCTGATCGGCCAGCTGATAAGCCAGGTTCAAGGCCGCCAGCACGGCGATGCGCTCGCGCGCCTTGATGCGGCCGGTATCCCGGATGGCGCACATCTCCTTGTCGACTTCGGCGACAGCCGCGCTCAAGGCCTGTTCTCCGCCTTCGGGGCAGCCGAGCAGATAGCTTTGGCCCATGATGGTGACTTCCATTTGCTTCATGGCGCTGGGTTCTCCGGTTCTTGCGGCAGTCGGTCCAGCAGGGCTTCGACGCGGGCCCGCGCCGCATGCAGGCGCGAACGCAGGTTGTCGCGCTCCAGCGTCAAGGCCTGCACCTGCGCCTCCAGCAAGGCGTTGGTGCGTTTGATTTCTGCATGGCGCAACAGCAGTCGCTCCACCCTGTCAAGGAGGTCGTTGATGCTAGGCATGGTGTCGGGTTGGATTGCCGGTGGGGGATCTGATCAGGATTGTAGGGGGGCCGTCTGCGGCGGCTGTTTCAGAGTGCGTCCGTGATCGCAGCAGGAGCGTACGGCGCAGCGCTCGCATTGCGGCCTGCGTGCCTGGCATACGTAGCGCCCCAGCAGGATCAGCCAATGGTGGGAGTCGACCGCGTAGGCCGGCGGCACGCGCTTGAGCAGGCCGAGTTCGACGGCCAGAGGCGTCTTGCCGGGCGCCAGGCCGGTCCGGTTGCTGACGCGGAAGATATGCGTGTCCACCGCCATGGTGGGCTGGCCGAAGGCGACGTTGAGCACCACGTTGGCGGTCTTGCGGCCCACGCCGGGCAGGGCCTCGAGTGCCTCGCGCGTGCCGGGGACCTGTCCGCCGTGCTGGTCCAGCAGGATCTTGCAGGTCGCGATCAGGTTCTTGGCCTTGGTCTTGTACAGGCCGATGGTGCGTATGTAGTCGCTCAAACCGGCTTCGCCCAGGGCCAGCATCTTGGCCGGTGTGTTGGCGACTGGAAACAGTTTGCGCGTGGCCTTGTTGACGCTCACGTCGGTCGCCTGCGCCGAGAGCAGGACGGCGGCCAGCAATTCAAACACGCTGGCGTATTCCAGTTCGGTCTGCGGGCTGGGGTTGGCCGCCTTGAGCGTGGCGAAGAAAAGTTCGATGTCCTGAGCGTTCATGGCGTGATTGTGGCGCGTTCGCGCTGAACTCCCGCAAGGTCGGCGAGAATGCCGGGTGGTGTTTGACGACGACTCATGAATTCAAATTCTCCAGCCGCAGGCGCTTTTCCCCGATCGCAAGAATCAAGCGGAGCGTTTTCGACCGCGGAGCGCGCCGAGCGCGGTTCGGTGCGCGCGTGGCAGGTTCTGCTGTTCTTGGCCATCGCCGTCCGGCTGCTGACGCTGCCGCTGATACCGCTGACCGACCACACCGAGGCGCGCTATGCCGAGATCGCCCGGTTGATGGCGCAGTTCGGCGACTGGATCAGTCCGCACATCACGCCGCAGGAAGTGTTCTGGGCCAAGCCGCCCCTGTCGACCTGGAGCCAGGCGTTGCTGATGCGCTGGCTGGGCGTCAACGAATGGTCGGGCCGCCTGGCCGCCTGGCTGTGGAGCTTGATGGCCTTGGGCTGCTTCCACTGGATGCTGCGCGGCAGCGTCAGCCAAGCGCATCGCCTGGCGATGCTGGCGGCGCTGATGCTGTGCCCGATGTTCTTCATCTGCGCCGGTGCCGTCATGACCGACGCCACCCTGAGCGCCTGCGTGCTGCTGGTGCAGGCGGCGTGGTGGCGCGTCCTGGCTGCCGGCAGCGCCGATCGGAGGCGGCAGCGGCGGGCCGGACGCATCCTGGCCCTGGGCCTGGGACTGGCCCTGCTCACCAAGGGGCCCGCCGCGGCCGTGCTGGCCTTGCTTCCGGTGCTGATGCACGCCGCCTGGCGCCGCCATTGGGCCGCGGTGAAGCTTGTCTTGCGCGATCCCGTCGCCTGGATCATCTGGATGGCGGTGGGCCTGCCCTGGTATGTGGCGGCCGAACTCAAGACGCCGGGCTTCATCCAGTATTTCGTGCTCGGCGAGCACGTGATGCGTTTCATCCAGCCGGGCTGGAAGGGCGACCGCTATGGGTTTGCCCACGCCGAGCCCTTGGGCATGATCTGGGCCTTCACGCTGGTGTCGGCCCTGCCATGGGTCTTGATGGCCGCGGTGCGCTGGCCCTGGCTGCGCTGGAAGCAGGGTCGCGGCGCCGCCGCCGCCGTGCTCCGGCAGGCCGTGGGATCCGAGCTGGCCAGCTATGCGCTGTGCATCACTCTGGCGCCATTGCTGCTCTTCAGCGCCGCCGGCAACATCATCATGACCTACTCGATGACCGCCTTGCCCGGCATGGTGATCCTGGCGTTCGGGCTCTGGCCGGCGCGCAGCCTGCAGGGCTACAGGGTGGCGGCCGGCGCCGGCGCGGTGCTGGCGCTGATGGCATGGCTGTTCGTGGCCAAGGTCCCGGCCGTGAGCGAGCGCAGCTCCGATAAAGTGCTGATACAGGCGTATGAGCGCGCTTGCGGTCCCCGCGCCTGCGGGTTGCGGTACGAGGACAAGCCTCCGTACTCGGCCTTCTTCTATACCCAGGGCCGGCTTTACGACGGCATCCGGGCCGAGGCCGGCGCACCGACGTTTGTCGTGCGGTCCAAGGCGAAAATTCCGAACGCCGAGCGCGACACGCTGGCCTGCAACAAGGATGCGTGCCTGCTCCCATCCAGTGAGCTGGCATCGCCTGCAGCGAGTCCACTTCCTTCCACCACCTTGAAGCCGAATTGATGCAATCCGTCCCACGCTCTGCCGAAATTCCACTGCTTTCCGTGGTTCTCCCCGCCTTCAACGAGGCCAAGAATCTCGCATGGCTGCTGCCCGAATTGAGCCTGCGGCTGGCCCCGCTCGCGGCACATCTGGAGCTGGTCGTGGTCGACGACGGCAGCCGGGACGACACCGTGCCGCAGGTGCGGCAGCTCATCGCGCAGGGCCTGCCCGTACGCCTGTTGCAGTTGTCGCGCAACTTCGGCAAGGAGGCCGCGCTGACGGCGGGCCTGGATGCGGCGCAGGGGCAGGTCGTCGTCAGCATGGATTCAGACGGCCAGCATCCGATCGCCACCGTCGTCGAGATGGTGACGCTGTGGCGCCAGGGCTTTGACGTGGTCTATGGCGTGCAGGTCGGGCGTCGGGCTTCGCAGTCCTGGGCGCGGCGCACCTACACGCGCCTGTTCTACTGGCTGATGCAAAAGGGCTCGCGCTTTCAGATGCCGGCCGACGCCGGGGATTTCCGTCTGCTGGATCGGCAGGTCGTGCTGGCCCTGCGCCAACTGCCAGAACGCGCCCGCTACATGAAGGGCTTGTTTGCCTGGGTGGGCTTCAAGGCCAAGGCCATCGAGTTCGTGCCCGAGGAGCGCGCCTACGGGGAGACCCACTTCAAGTTCACGCGCCTGCTGTCCCTGGCGGTGACCGGCATCACGGCTTTCAGCAAGGTGCCGCTGCGCCTGGTGTCGGCCCTGGGCATGCTGGTGTCGGTGCTGTCGGTGATCTTCGGCCTCTGGATCGTGTGCGAAAAGCTCCTCTGGGGCAACAGCGTTTCAGGTTTTGCCACGCTGGCGGCGTCGATCACCTTTCTGGCTGGGGTGCAGTTGCTGTGCCTGGGCATCATCGCCGAATACCTGGGGCGGGTGTTCGACGAGGTCAAGCGCCGGCCCTTGTATGTCACGCAAGACCTGACGCCGCCGTTTGAGCAGGCTCGGTTGGCGCAGTCCTTGCCCCAGGCGGACAAGCCGACACGCGACGCGGAATTGTCGGAACTATGACCGGACTGATCTGGTTCGGCGCGGTGGGCGCCGCGGCGGCGGCCGTGCACGTGGGCTGCGTGTGGCTGCTGGTGTCGCAATTCGGCGTGCCGGCCTTGTGGGCCAATGTGCTGGGCTTTGCGCTGGCTTTCTGCGTCAGCTTCACGGGCCATCACAGGCTGAGCTTCGCGGCCCAGCAGGCGCAGGTCCGGCAGGCCTTGCCGCGTTTCGCCTCGGTGGCGCTGACGGGCTTCGTCAGCAATGAGCTGCTGTATGCCGTGCTGCTGCATTTCGGGCTCGAATACCGCGTGGCATTGATCCTGGTTCTGGTCCTGGTGGCGGGCATGACCTGGCTGCTGAGCCGTCATTGGGCCTTCAAGAGGCGCTCCGCATGAGCAGCGCCCGCAAGCGGATCCAGATCTGCGCCGACGATTTCGGTTTCGACGCCGGCGTCAGCCAGGGCATCCTGGACTGCTTGGACGCAGGGCGCGTCAGCGCGACCAGCTGCATGGTGCTGTCGCCAGCCTGGCCGGCTTGGGCGCCGGCCTTGCGCGAGCGCGCTTCGCACGTTGATGCGGGGCTGCATCTGGACGTGAATGAATTCGCGGCAGAGCTGACCGGCCAGGCGCAGCGCAGCCTGTCGGGGTGGATTGCCGCGGCCTACCTGGGCCGCATTGCGGCGCCGGACGCCCGGCGTTGGGTGAGCGTGCAGCTCGATGCGTTTGAAGCCGCCTGGGGCGGTGCGCCGGCCTATGTCGACGGGCACCAGCACGTGCACCAACTCCCGGTCTTGCGCCAGGCTGTCGTGACGGCGGTGCAGCAACGGTATGGCCAAGCCTGCGCGCTGCGGGTCACTACGCCGCGGCGCTGGCGCGGACTCAAGGCCGCCGTGATCGGAGCTTTGGGCTCGGGCGCCCTGGCGCGCGACTGCCGCCGTGCGGGCTTGCCCTGCAACATCGATTTTGCCGGGGTGTACGGCTTCGAATCCGATGCCGATTTCGCCGCCTTGGTTCGCCAATGGCTGCATGGCCTGCCCGACGGCGGCTTGCTGATGACGCACCCGGGCCGTGCCGACGGGGTGGGCGCACGGCCCGATGCCATCAGGACTGCGCGCGCGCGCGAGCGCGACTTCTGGCTCAGCCCTCAGGCTGGCGAACTGCTGGCCGAACTGGGCGTTCAGATCGCGCTGTGCGCCGATTGGCGTCGCTGAATCCCCTGAACTCCCTCAGGGCTGACGCTTTGCGCGCGCCCGGGCGAGCGCCGCTTCAACCACGGCGCGCTTGCGCTCCAGCTCGGCGGCGTCCGCGGGCTTGGTCAACTCGGCCAGGTGCGCGAGCTTGTGCTCGGCCTTGGCGCGCAGGCGCTGCTCGTTCTCCGATTTTTCGCGTTGTTCGCGCAGGCGGTGAAAGGCATAGCGTTCGCGGGCCTGCTCGGCCTGGTCGGTGCTCCAGGCCTGCCAGGCGGTCTGACTCGAGTCGAGTTCGACCAGAGAGATGCAGTCGACCGGGCAGGCTGGAATGCACAGCTCGCAGCCGGTGCACTGGTCGGCCACGATCACATGCATCTGCTTGGGCGCGCCGGCAATGCAATCGACCGGGCAGGCCGTGATGCACAGGGTGCAGCCTATGCACCAATTTTCGTCGATCACGGCCAGCAGGCGCGGCCCTTCGACGCCATGCTCCGGGTTGAGCGGCAGGACGGGCCGGCTCGAGATCGCGGCGAGTCGCGCAACGCCCTCGGCGCCGCCGGGCGGGCATTGGTTGATGGGGGCGCCGTCGCGTGCAATGGCCTGGGCATAGCTGAGGCAGTCGGGATAGCCGCAGCGTGTGCATTGCGTTTGCGGCAAGGCCTGGTCGAGCTGCTTTGCCAGCTCTTCGACCGGATCGAAGGCCTTGTCGGGATTTGCCAAAGTCAAATGTCAGGCCTTCTTGCTGCGGCTGGCGCGCGTCGGTGCAGCCGTGCTGGTGGCGCTGCTGCGCGATTTCACCGCTGCGGCGCGGGCCGTGGCCTTGACGGGCGCGCTGTTCGCAGCGCTTTGGGACGACTGTCCGACGCGGTGCTTGTTGTACTTCAGGATGAAATCGCGCACCACCGGATAGACGTTCTCGCGCCAGCGGCGGCCGGCGAAGATGCCGTAGTGGCCGGCGCCCTCGGCGTCGTAGTGCTTCTGGTGTTCGCGCGAGATGCCGCTGCACAGCTCGTGCGCCGCACGCGTCTGGCCGGCGCCGGAGATGTCGTCGAGCTCGCCTTCAACCGTCAGCAGGGCGGTGCCCTTGATGTCCTGCGGGCGCACCAGTTGCCCGTTCACCTCCCAGGTGCCGTTGACCAGGGCAAAGTCCTGGAACACGGTCTTGATGGTGTCGAGGTAGTACTCCGCCGGCATGTCGAGCACGGCGTTGTATTCGTCGTAGAACTGCCGGTGGGCTTCGGCGCTGTCGCCGTCGCCGCGGATCAGGTCCAGGAAGTAATCGTAATGCGAGCTCAGGTGGCGGTCGGGGTTCATCGCCACGAAACCGGTGTGCTGCAGGAAGCCCGGGTAGACCTCGCGGCCGGCGCCGGGGAAGTTGGTCGGCACGCGGTAGATGACGTTGTGCTCGAACCAGCTGTAGCTCTTGTTCATGGCCAGGTTGTTCACGGCCGTGGGGCTGCGGCGGGCGTCGATCGGGCCGCCCATCATGGTCATGCTGCGCGGCGTGGTCTCGCCGTTCGATGCCATCAGCGAAATGGCGGCCAGCACCGGCACGGTGGGTTGGCAGACCGAAATCACATGCACGTCCGGGCCGATGAAACGAATGAACTCCTGCACATAGGCGACGTAGTCGTTCAGGTGGAAGGGGCCGACCTCGGCGGGCACCATGCGCGCGTCGGTCCAGTCGGTGATGAAGACCTTGTGGTCTTTCAGCAGTTGCTTCACGGTGTCGCGCAGCAGGGTGCTGTGGTGGCCGGACAGGGGGGCGACGACCAGCACGGTGGGCTGGTCCTTCATCTTCGACAGGACGGTCAGGTCGTCGGTGTAGCGCTTGAAGCGCAGCAGGCGGCAGAAGGGCTTGGTGACGGGCACCAGTTCCTGCACCGCCACGTCCACGCCGTCCACGTTCACGCTGTGGATGTTGAACTCGGGCTTTTCGTAGTCCTTGGCCAGCCGGTGCATCAGGTCCAGCCCGGCGCTGACGCGCTGCGACAGAGGCGTCATGGCCAGCGGCGACAAGGGGTTGTTGTAGAGCTTGGCCGAAGCGCTGGCAAATTCTGCAAACGGGCTCAGAAGCGCGCGCTGTGTTTCATAGAGTTGATACAACATGGAATCCCCTTTGTTCCGCAATTGTCTCGGGCATGCGGCCTTGGCCGGTTGAACACGGGATGCGCTCAGACCCAATTATGCTGCATTGCAGCAATTGATGCATGACACGATGCTTACCCAGCGAAGCCTACGCAAAAAAGGGCTGATGTGCCCATCAGCCCCCTGCTCAGAATGGCGCAAGCCGTGCGTATTTGGCTCAAGCCTGCATCACGGTGGCCATGGCGGTCGCCACGGCCTGCAGGTTCTTGCTGTTGAGCGCGGCCACGCAGATGCGGCCCGAGTCCACGCCGTAGATGCCGAATTCGCTGCGCAGGCGTTGCATTTGCGCGGCATTCAGGCCCGAGTAGCTGAACATGCCCTTTTGGCGCGTCACGAAGCTCAGGTCGCGGTTCACACCGGCGGCACGCAGGGCGTCCACCAGGGCGAATCGCATTTCACGAATGCGAACGCGCATAGCGCCCAGCTCTTCTTCCCACTGTGCCCGCAGGGCCGGGGTGGACAGCACGGTGGCCACCACCTGGGCGCCATGGGTGGGCGGGTTCGAGTAGTTGGTGCGGATCACGATCTTGAGCTGGCTCAGCACGCGACCGGCTTCTTCTGCCGAGGCGCAGACCACGCTGAGCGCGCCCACGCGTTCCCCATACAGCGAGAAGCTCTTGGAGAAGCTGGTGGACACGAAGAAATCCATGCCCGAGGCGAGGAATTGCTGCACCACGGCGCCATCTTCGGCAATGCCTTCGCCGAAGCCTTGGTAGGCCATGTCGAGGAAGGCCACCAGGCCGCGCGACTTGATGACCGCGACCACCTGGCTCCATTGCTGCGGGGTCAGGTCGTAGCCGGTGGGGTTGTGGCAGCAGGCATGCAGCACGAGGATGGTGCCGGGCGCGGCGGCGTTCAGCGCAGCCAGCATGGCGTCGAAGTTGATGCCCAGCTTGTCGGCGTCGTAATACGGGTAGGTCGACACCTTGAAACCGGCGTTGGTGAACAGCGCGCGGTGGTTTTCCCAGCTCGGATCGGAGATCAGCACCTCGGCATTCGGGCTCAGGCGCTTGAGGAAGTCGGCGCCGATCTTCAGGCCACCGGTGCCGCCCAGGGCCTGCACCGTGGCGATGCGGCCAGCCTTGACGGCTTCGCTGTCGGCGCCGAACACCAGGCCCTTGACGGCGTTGTCGTAGGCGGCAATGCCGTCGATGGGCAGATAGCCGCGCGCCGCAGGTTTTTCCATCATGGCTTGTTCAGCCGCCTGCACGCATTTCAGCAGCGGCAGCTTGCCGTTGTCGTCGAAGTACACGCCCACACCCAGGTTGACCTTGTTGGGGTTGGTGTCGGCGCCGAACTGTTCGTTCAGACCCAGGATGGGGTCGCGGGGGGCCATTTCGACGGCTGTGAACAAAGACATGCTGGTATACCTGTTGGAAAGTGGGCTTGAAGGCGTTGCCAACTGCTGGCAAACCCTAGGATTTTACCGGGATGCGGACGGGAGCCGACAAATCCCGGGATGGGCGCTGTACCTTACTCCGGCAAGGGCTGCGGAAACGGCTTGGCGAAGCTGAATGCCACGGGCGACGGTCCGTGGGCCCTGAAGTGCTCGATCTTGGCCTTGGCTTCCTGGACACTCGGGGTGTGGCCGGCAGGCACCCACCAGAGCGCCTGGTGCGCCTCCATCATTTTGCTGAACCAGGCGGCCCGATCACGGATGAGCTCGACGTGCACGGACTTGTAGACAAAGGCCCGCAGCGACTCGAGGTCTTGCCAGACACTCATGTTCACGAGCATCAAGGGGTCGTCGAAGGCCCGGATGCTGGTGGCGTCCGCACCGTCGCCGACGAGGCGCCAGACGAAGCCCTGGGAACGTTCTGCCAGGAGGTTGATTTCGTCAAGCCTGGCGACGAAGCCGCTCATGATCTCGGAGTCCATGTCGGCACGGGCCAGGGCAATGTTGACCTGGGCGAGGTGGTAGGTGGTCATAGGGCTGAAAGGTAGGTGATCGCTTCGTGGTCTCGGTAAATTTGAATCGCGTATCCGATCATCTTAAAATGTGTACAGATATTTGCTTCTATACACATCATGCGCACCAATATCGAAATTGACGATCAGTTGATGAAAGAAGCGCTTCGCCTGACGGGCGTCAAGACGAAACGCGAAGCCGTTGAATTGGGCTTGCGAACCTTGCTGCGCTTGCGCCGGCAGGAGGAAATCCGTCGCTTCAAGGGCAAGTTGCACTGGGAAGGTGATCTGGATGCGATGAGGACCGATCGGTGATCCTGATCGATTCGAGCGTCTGGATCGACTTCTTTCGAGGCGTGGAAACGCCGCAAACTCAGCGTTTGGATGCATTGCTGGGCAGCGAACCCTTGGTCATGGGTGACTTGATTCTGGCCGAGGTCTTGCAAGGTTTTCGAACAGAGCGCGAATTCAACCAAGCCAGGAAGCTCTTGTCGAACTTGGATGTTGTCGAGCTTGTCGGGCAAGAGATCGCCATTCAAGCCGCAAGAAACTTCCGATTCTTGAGGGCCAAGGGCGTCACGGTTCGCAAGACCATAGACACCCTGATTGCGACCCGGTGCATTGAGAGCGACATGGCCTTGTTGTTCAGTGATCGGGATTTCGAACCCTTTGTCGAACATCTTGGCTTGCGTTCTGCATTGAGAGGAAGCTAGGCGCTATGCATCGACGCCTAGGCCGTCGCACCCCACGTAAACTGGCGGCTGCCCTTCGTTGATTTGAGAGCACCTCCATGTCTGATGCGCCGCAAGGCCAGTTCGTTTCGTTTCCCGACTCGCCCTTCGAGCTGTTCCAGCCTTTTCCGCCGGCGGGTGACCAGCCCACGGCCATCGCGCAGCTGGTCGAGGGCATCAACGACGGGCTGAGCTACCAGACCTTGCTGGGCGTGACGGGTTCGGGCAAGACTTACACCATGGCCAATGCGATTGCTCGGCTGGGCCGGCCCGCCATCGTGTTCGCGCCGAACAAGACGCTGGCGGCGCAGCTCTACAGCGAGATGCGCGATTTCTTCCCGAACAACGCGGTCGAGTACTTCGTCAGCTATTACGACTACTACCAGCCCGAGGCCTATGTGCCGCAGCGCGACCTGTTCATTGAAAAGGACAGCGCCATCAACGAGCAGATCGAGCAGCTGCGGCTCTCCTGCACCAAGAGCCTGCTGGAGCGGCGCGACGTGGTGATCGTGGCCTCGGTGTCGGCCATCTACGGCATCGGCAATCCGAGCGACTACCACCAGATGGTGATGACCTTGCGGTCCGGCGACAAGATGGGCCAGCGCGACGTCATTGCGCAGCTGATCCGCATGCAGTACCAGCGCAACGACATCGAGTTCACGCGCGGCAATTTCCGTGTGCGCGGCGACACCATCGACGTGTTTCCGGCCGAGCATTCCGAGCTGGCTCTGCGCATCGAGCTGTTCGACGACGAGATCGAGACCCTGCAGCTGTTCGACCCGCTCACGGGTCAGGTGCGGCAGAAGATCGTGCGCTTCACCGTCTACCCGTCCAGCCACTACGTGACGCCGCGCGAGCGCGTGCTGGCGGCGATCGAGACCATCAAGGTCGAGCTGCGCGAACGCGTGGCCCAGTTCCTGGCCGAGGGCAAGCTCGTAGAGGCGCAGCGCATCGAGCAGCGCACCCGCTTCGACCTGGAGATGCTGCAGGAGGTCGGCCACTGCAAGGGCATCGAGAACTACACGCGGCATTTGTCGGGGTCCAAACCGGGCGACCCGCCGCCCACGCTGGTGGACTACCTACCGGCCGATGCCCTGATGTTCCTCGATGAGAGCCACGTGCTGATCGGCCAGTTCGGCGGCATGTACAACGGCGACCGGGCGCGCAAGACCACGCTGGTCGAGTATGGCTTTCGCCTGCCTTCGGCGCTCGACAACCGGCCGCTCAAGTTCGAGGAGTTCGAGCGCAAGATGCGCCAGGCCGTGTTCGTGTCGGCCACGCCGGCGGTCTACGAGCAGCAGAACGCGGGGCAGGTGGTGGAGCAGGTGGTGCGGCCCACGGGCCTGGTGGACCCGCTGGTCGAAGTCCGGCCGGCCACGCATCAGGTCGACGACGTGCTGCAGGAGATCCGCGAGCGTGTGGAGCTCAGCGAGCGCGTGCTGATCACCACGCTGACCAAGCGCATGGCAGAACAGCTGACCGACTATCTGAGCGACAACGGCGTCAAGGTGCGCTACCTGCATTCGGATGTCGATACGGTCGAACGCGTCGAGATCCTTCGCGACCTGCGCCTGGGGCATTTCGACGTGCTGGTCGGCATCAACCTGTTGCGCGAGGGCCTGGACATTCCCGAGGTCTCGCTGGTGGCCATTCTCGACGCCGACAAGGAAGGCTTCCTGCGCTCGGAGCGCAGCCTGATCCAGACCATAGGCCGGGCGGCGCGCAACCTGAACGGCAAGGCCATCCTGTACGCCGATGTGATGACGGATTCGATGCAGCGCGCCATCGGCGAAACCGAGCGGCGGCGCGCCAAGCAGCTGAACTTCAACGCCGAGCACGGCATCACGCCGCGCAGCGTCACCAAGCGCATCAAGGAGCTGATCGAGGGCGTCTATTCCGACAAGCCGGGCCGCGACGATCAGAAGCTGACGGTCGAGACCGATTTCGAAACCTTGTCGGAGAAAGACCTCAGCAAGCGCATCACGCTGTTGGAAAAGCAGATGCTGGAACATGCGCGCAACCTGGAATTCGAGAAGGCCGCGCGCTTGCGTGATCAACTGGCGACGCTGAAGGAGCAGGTGTTTGGCGCATCGGTGCATGATCACGTTGCGCCCGTGAAATCACGCTGAATCAGCGCTAGGGCACACGGCGTATCCGGCCGTCCGCCCAATGCAATCTTGAGCTATGTCAAGCTTCGGGGAAATCCTGGGCTTGAATGGGCTCGTAAGCTTCAAGAAACTGTCACATCAATTCAAAATGACCGTCTGGATGGCCCGGATCGGTTGACGGCCGAGCGTCTGACACTGAATTGAGGACCTATGGTGGACGGGCGGCAGAGCCTTTTGAGTCGTTTCTGGAACAGCCCCCCCAAGTTGGGGGCGCATTGGTCTTGGGGGCTGCTGCTGGCGTTGTTGATCACGGGGGCAGCAGGCTACGTGCTGCGCGAGAACGAGAATCGCAGCGCCGATGCGGCCTTCAGTCTGGCGGCCACCCAGCAGATCGACCGTCTGGAACTCAAGCTCCGCCTGGTGACGAACGACTTGACGGCGCTGGGCGCGTACCTGGATGCCAGTCCATCCCTGGATCGGGCCGCCTTTCGGCGTCTGGCTCTACCGCTGCTGGAGCACAACGCAGCGCTGCAGGCGCTGGAATGGGTGCCGCAGGCTCCTGACAAGGAGCGGGCCAGCCTGGTGGCCTCGGCGCGACGCGACGGTCTGGCGCAGTTTGATTTCATGGAGCAGCAGGTCGGCGGCGGGCTGGTGCCTGCGTCCCGGCACGGCAGCTATTTTCCAGTTTATTTTCTTGAGCCTTTGCGCGGCAACGAGAACGCATTGGGCTTTGATCTCGCATCCATGCCGGCTCGGCGCGCAAGCCTGATTGCGGCCGCACAGTCCGGGAACATGGCGGCCACCGGCCGAATCGCGCTGGTGCAGTCCCCCATGGGTTCCTATGGCTTCCTGATCTTCCGGCCCGTGTATGCCGAAGGTTCACAGGCCACGTCGCCGGCCGAGCGCCTGTCGAGACTGCGCGGATTCGCCCTGGCCGTCAGCAGGTTGGACACCCTCGCGGCTGATGTTGTGGCCGATGTCGCGGCTAAATCGCCGGCGTCGATTGTCCTGACCCTGCTCGACGATGCGGCGGCGCCCGCGGAGCAGCTGCTATACCCGAAAACGCTGGCGCAGCTGGAGCCGGATTCCACGGAATTGCCATTCAGGCTGAGCAAGCAGATTCACGTCGCGGACCGGACCTGGACCGTGCTGGCCGACCCCAAGGGGCAGGCCTTTTTGCCGCGCCGCACACTCAGCGGCACGGTGATTGCCCTGGGGGTGTTGATCTCCCTGCTTTGGGCCTGGGTGCTGCGGCAGCGCGAGCAGCGCGTGGCCAGCATTGCCCGAGCCGTGGACGACCGCACCGCGGAGCTGCGGGCCGAGCGCGGTCGTGCGCAACGGTTGACGGAATTCACCGCCCTGCGAGCCCAAAGCAATCGCTGCATTGCGGGCGCGACGGACGCGCAACTCATGCTTCACGAGATTTGCGAAATGGCCATCCGTCATGCGCATGCCAGCCTCGCCTTCATCGCCAGGCCCGATGCGCAGGGGCGATTCCAGTTTTCCGCGGCCAACGGGACGGTGGGTTACCTTGACGGATTGGAAACCTGTACCGACGCCGATCGGCCGCAGGGCAACGGTCCGATGGGGCGCGCATGGCGCGAACAGCAGCCTTGCTTCATGTTCGACCTGAAGTCTGAAATTCAATTCGCGCCCTGGCTGGATCGCATCGAGCGCTTTGGGCTGACTTCTTCGGCGGTGCTGCCGATTTTCCGGGCCGGCAATCTGTGGGCCTTGTTTTGTGTCTATCACGCGCAGAAGAGCGTCTATGAGGAAGACCTGCGCACCGTGCTGATCGATCTGGCGCTGGATATTTCGCGCGGCCTGGATCGCATCGACGCCCAGGGCCTGCAGGCGGCCTTGCTGGACAACTCAGCGGTGGGCATCCTGATCGAGAAGGACCGCGTCATCCAGCGCTGCAACGCGCACCTGGCCATGCTGCTGGGGCGGCCGATTGCCGCGCTGGAAGGGCAGCCCGCCGAGGTGCTGTTTGCCGATGCGGCCGATTTCAAGCGCGTAGGCGAGCGGAATCAGGAACTGAAGGAGACCGGCGCCACGCGCGTGAACTCCGTGGCTCTGGCCTGCGCGAGCGGCGACAAGCTGATTTGCGATCTGTCGGGCATCGCGCTGGCCGACGGCGAAGAGACCATGTCGGTGTGGACGATCGAGAACGTCACCTTGCGCGAGACCCAGGCGCAGGCGCTGGCGCGCTGGGCCGAGCTCAATGCGCTGCTGGCTGAAATCAACCGGCTGGGCACGCTGGCGCAGAGCGAGCAGGAGTTTTTTGAGGCGACCTGCCGCGCCGCGGTCGACCTGGCATCCATGCAGCTGGCCTGGATGGGGCGACCTTCCAGCGACACCGGATGGTTCAAGGTGCTCGCCGCTAGCGGGGCCGTGAGCTACCTGGACCAGGTGCAGATTTCCAGTCATGCCGGCGTGCCCGGCGGCAACGGGCCGACGGGGCAGGCCTGGCGGGACGGCCGGCCGGTGTACGTCTCTCGGTATCGGAGCGAAGCGCTGGAGGGGATTTGGGCCGAGCAGGCAAAACGTTACGCGTTCGGCTCTTTTGCGGCCTTGCCGATCCGGCTGCTCGGGCAGGTGACGGCGGTCTTGACGATTTATTCGCCTTTGAGTGACGTGCTGGACAGCAAGGTCCAGGCGGTGCTGGCTGAGATCGCAGCCAGCATCGAGCGTGGCTTGCAAAGCATGATGCAGCGGCAGCGCATTGCCGCGCTTCAAAGGCTTTATCAAGCCTTGATGGGCGAGGGCGAGGTGGTGCTGCAGGCCAAGAGCGAGCAGGACATGCTGGCGGCCACCTGTAGCAAGCTGGTGGACGGCACCATGTTCCACGCAGTCTGGGTGGGGCGGCCGGGTGCGCAGGACTCCATGGAGGCGCTGGCCAGCGCGGGCGGCGGCATGGAGCTGGTGCAGAAGCACTGGTTTGGTTTGCAAGACGTGTACGCGGTCGATCCCGTAGGGCAGGCGTGGCAGACGCAGCGGATGGCGTGCTGCAACGACCTGGTCAACGAGACCCAGGCACGGGACGGTTCGCCGGAAAAATCCGACTTGCTGCGCAGCTACCTCTGGAATGCCATGCTGGCGGCGCCCATACGCCGCGATGGATCGATCTGGGGGCTGCTGGTGTTTGTTTCACCGCAGCACCAGGTGTTCGACGAGCAGGTGACGGCTTTGTGCCTGCGCGTGGCCGAGTTGCTGGGGCACGGGCTGGACGAGTTGGACCTGAAGCGCCGGCTCAACCTGCTGCAGCTCGAGGACTCCCATCGCGCCCGCCACGACGTGCTGACCGGGCTGCCGAATCGCTTTGCACTGTCGCAATATCTGCCCCATGCGTTGGCGCGGGCGCGGCGCCGCGAACGCATGCTGGCCGTCGGCGTGATCGACCTGGACGACTTCAAACCCGTCAATGACAGCTGGGGGCACGCGGCCGGCGACCTGCTCTTGCAAGAGTTCTCGCAGCGCCTGCAGGGGCTGCTGCGCGAGTCGGATTTCCTGGCCCGGATGGGGGGCGACGAGTTCGTGATCGTGATCGAGGAGCTGGAAGAGTCGCAGGCGCAGGCCCAGCTCAAGATGGCGTTGACGCGTCTGCACCAGGCGGTCGAGACACCGTTCGAGCTGGCGTTCGACGTGGAGGCCAGCATCAGCATGACCATGGGCCTGGCGCTGTTTCCTAGCGATGCCACGGAAGCCGATGCTTTGCTCCGGCATGCCGATGCAGCGATGTACCAGGCCAAGCAGCACAAGCTGGATCGCACGCAATGGTGGCGGGTGGGCATCAGCAGCAGTGATCACGCGGAGCGCGTTCAGGCCTTCGATGCCTATGGCGAGAAGGCGGCTGCCTTGCTGAAGCGCACGCAGGCTCATTTCAAAGCCGTCAGCGAGGAGTTCGCCGACATCTTTTACGCTGAACTTGCACTGCAGCCTGAACTCGCCAAGATCCTCTCGGTCCTGACCGCCGAGGAAATGCAAAGGCTCAAGGACACCCAATCGTTGCATTTGCGCTTCCTTCTGGATATGGACACGAGCCGGGAGAAGCTGGTCGAGCGGGCGCATTTCCTGGGCCAGTTGCATGCGCTGGTGGGCGTCAGCAGCGCTTGGATGGTGCAGGCCCATGCGCTGTATCGCAAGCTGCTCGGCGCGCGCCTGAACCAGACCTTGATGCCCTCCAGGGATCGCTACCAGATTTCCCTGGTGACCGACGCACGCCTCCAGGAGGACCTGCAAGGCGAGCTCTATGCGGGGCAGGCGACGATGGACGCCTACCTGCAGCACCTCGGCCGCTCCTTGCCCGCGGAAGGCTCCTTGTGGATCGATTTCATGACCGAGGAGGTGGAAGCGCTCAGCGCTTTGGCTGGCATCCTGGATGTCGAATGCTCGCGTCCGGATTCGCTGGGCGTGTTCCAGTTTGAAGCCATGGCCGGAGCGCAGAAGGCGGCAATCCGGCGCACCCTGCTCGATCCAACCTACCAGCCCAATCTGGACCCCCAATCTCCTTGCGGCCAAGGTGTGGTCTCGCGGGCCTGGCGCGGCGAGACCATCGTCAGCGCTCCCTCGTATATGTCCGATCCTCAATTGCAGATCTGGCGCGAGGTGATGGAACCTTTGGGCGTGCGCAGCGTGATGGCGTTTCCTGTGCTGGCCGAGGACGGCCATCCTGTGGCGGCCGTGCGAATCTTCGGCGCGTACCCCAACCAGTTCGAGAGCCCGTGGATGCGCCAGTTCGCCATCAGCCTGCAGCAGCGCTGGGGGACCGCGTACCTGCGCTGCCGCGCGCAGGCGTCCACCGTGGTGCCGCAGCAGGAAGCCTGGGCCTACCGGGAGCAGTTGTTCGCCGGCGGCCTGCGCATGGTGGCGCAGCCCGTGGTGGACCTGAGCTCCGGCGCGCTGGTCAAGGCCGAGGCGCTGGCCCGGCTGCACATGCCCGACGGGCGGGTCATTTCGCCGGGCGTCTTCCTGCCGCTGCTGGGCACGGTGGAGCTCGACCGCCTGTTCCGTCTCTGCCTGGACCAGAGCCTGGCCCACCTGGTGCATTGGGATGCGCAAGGCCTGCACGTGGGCATCACCGTCAATCTGTCGCCGAGCACCCTGCTGGACCTGGAGTGCCCGGCCTGGGTGCAGGAGGCGCTGGAGCGGCACGCGGTGGCGCCGCAAAGGCTGACTCTTGAGTTGCTGGAAACGCAAAGCATTGCCACGCCTGTGCAGGACCAGGCGATCGCCAAGCTGAAGCAGCTGGGCGTGCGGCTGGCCATGGACGATCTCGGCTCCGGCTACAGCAGCCTGCAGCGCCTGGCCGCGCTGCCCTTCGACACCATCAAGATCGACCAAAGCCTGCTGCTGCACATCCGCAACAACCCGGTCCAGACGCTGGGTCTGGTGAGCACCATCATCCAGATGGGGCGCGATTTCGAGCGCGACGTGGTCGTCGAAGGGCTGGAAGATCCGGACATGGTGGAGGCCGTTGCCATTCTGGGCGCCACGCACGGCCAGGGCTACGGATTGGCGCGCCCCATGCCCGCCGAACACCTGGTGGCATGGAGCCGGGATCGGGAGAGCCCGCGTCACGGCAAGGAGATCCGCCATTTCCTGGGTGCCCTGGCGCACCATTGGCGCTACATGCACGACGGCCAGCAGCAGCAGGGCGGCCCGGTCGAGGCGGGGCTCTTGTACCGCTTCATCGTCGCGCAGGGCCTGGAAGGCGGCGTGATCGGCGCCTGCTACCGCGAGGTCTACACCAACAAGCAGGCCAAGGCGGCGGGCCAGATGCTGATGGACTGGCTGGTGGAAAGCGTCATTGCGCAGAAGGCGGTCCTGGCGGCGGCCTGAAAGGTCTGGCCTGTCGTGCATGTAACTCGTCTGTACCCATTCGCAGGCCGATGTCCTGTAATATGGTTACTAAATTTATATCCACCGAGTTACATCGGGTGCACGCATGAACAAGACCTTGATCGCGGTGACCGATCGCATCCGACAGCGCAGCACCGAAAGCCGCCGGCGCTACCTGGCCCAACTGGATCGCATGGCGGGGCGCCCGCGCGGCATGGAGCGCATGGGCTGCGCCAACGTGGCGCATGCCGTCGCGGCGCTGCCGGCGAACGACAAGCTGCGCATCGTGGCCGAGCGCGCGCCGCATCTGGGCATCGTTACCGCCTACAACGACGTGCTGTCGGCGCACCAGCCCTACGAGGGCTATCCGGCCCTGATCCGCGAGGAAGCCCACCAGCACGGGGCCACGGTGCAGGTGGCGGGCGGCGTGCCGGCCATGTGCGACGGCGTCACGCAGGGCCTGCCGGGCATGGAGTTGAGCCTGTTCTCGCGCGACACGATCGCGATGAGCACGGCCGTGGCCCTGAGCCACGACGTGTTCGATGCCGCCCTGTTCCTTGGCATTTGCGACAAGATCGTGCCGGGCCTGCTGATCGGCGCCCTGCATTTCGGGCATCTGCCTTGCGTGTTCGTGCCGGCCGGCCCGATGTCCAGCGGCCTGTCGAACAACGACAAGTCCAAGGTCCGCGAGCAGTTCGCCCAGGGCAAGGTGGGGCGTGCTGAACTGCTGCAGGCCGAGTCGGCGGCCTACCACGGCGCCGGCACCTGCACCTTCTACGGCACCGCCAACAGCAACCAGATGCTGCTCGAAGCCATGGGCCTGCATTTGCCCGGCGCGGCCTTCGTGCACCCGCACGATCCGCTGCGCGAGGCCTTGAACCGCGCGGCCGTCCGGCAGGCGCTGAAGCTCACGGTGCAGCGCGACTACACGCCGATCGGCCGTATCGTCGACGAGCGTTGCATCGTCAACGCCATGGTGGCCTTGCTTGCCACGGGCGGCTCGACCAACCACCTGATCCACTGGGTGGCGGTGGCGCGCTCGGCGGGCATCGTGATCGACTGGACCGATTTTTCCGAGCTCTCCGCGGTGGTGCCCCTGCTGGCACGCGTCTACCCGAACGGCAGCGCCGACGTGAATCAGTTCCAGGACGCTGGCGGCCCGGGCTTCGTGATCCGCGAATTGCTGGACCTGGGGCTGATGCACGCCGACGTGCTGACCGTGCAGGGCGCCTCGAATGCTGACGGCCTGCGTGCGCAGACGCAATTGCCGACCCTGGATGCGCAAGGCAATGCGCCGGTCTGGCACGAGCTGCCTGCCGACAGCGGCGACTCCACGGTGCTGCGTTCGGGCGCCGCCCCCTTCAGCCCCAGCGGCGGATTGAAATTGCTGGCCGGCAACCTGGGCCGCGCCGTCATCAAGGTGTCGGCCGTGCCGGATGACCGGCACGTGATCGAGGCGCCGGCGCGCATCTTCACCGACCAGGAATCCATGCTGGCCGCCTTCAAGGCCGGCGAGCTGGAGCGGGATGTCGTGGTGGTGGTGCGCTTTCAGGGTCCGCAGGCCAACGGCATGCCCGAGCTGCACAAGCTGACGCCGCCGCTGGCCGTGCTGCAGGGCAAGGGATTCAAGGTCGCGCTGGTGACGGACGGCCGCATGAGCGGCGCCTCCGGCAAGGTGCCGGCCGCGATCCACGTCAGTCCCGAGGCCCTGGCCGGCGGTCCGCTGGCCCGGCTGCGCGACGGCGATGTCGTGCGCCTGGATGCTGGCAGCGGCGAATTGACGGCGCTGGTGCCGGAGGCGGAATGGGCCGCGCGCGCCCTGGTGGAGATGACGCCCGAGCAGCGCGATGAGAACGGCCATGGCTTGGGGCGCGAGCTGTTCGCGGGCCTGCGCCGCAATGTCAAGAGCGCGGAAGAGGGCGCGGTGACCTGGAGATGAACACCATGACTGCAAACGAATTGACCACGCTTTCGCTGGCCGAGCACGGACCGGTGATTCCGGTGATCGTGATCCAGCGCCTGGCCGATGCCGTGCCCTTGGCGCAGGCCCTGGTGGATGGCGGCGTCAAGGTGCTGGAAGTGACCTTGCGCACCCCGGTCGCGCTGGCGGCGATGGAGGCCATTGCCCGCGCCGTGCCCGAGGCCATCGTCGGCGCAGGGACCTTGCGCAGCGTGGCCGACGTGCAGGTGGCGCGCAATGCCGGTTGCCGTTTCGGCGTCTCACCCGGGTTCACCGACGCGCTGGCCGATGCATGCCGCACCCAGGGCCTGCCCCTGCTGCCCGGCGTGTCGACCGCCAGCGAGGTCATGCAGGCCAATGCCGGCGGCTATCACTTTCTGAAGCTGTTTCCGGCCACTGCGGTGGGCGGCGTGAACCTGCTGAAGGCCTTGGGCGGGCCGTTCCCCGATGTGGCGTTCTGCCCCACCGGCGGCATCACGCCTGAGACCGCGCCGCAGTTTCTGCAACTGCCCAATGTGAAGGTCTGCGGCGGTTCGTGGCTGACGCCGCAGGATGCCGTCGACGCGGGCGACTGGGCCCGCATCACGCGGCTGGCCAGGGAGGCCGGCGCCTTGCGCCGCTGAGTTTTCTTTCGACTTCAGGCCTGCGGATTGAAGATGATGCAGGTGGTGCTGGCGTGGGCGTAGAGCCTGCCGTCATGCCCGACCAGCCGGGCCTCCGCCGTGGCGGTCTGGCGGCCCAGGTGCGTCAGCGTGCCGATGGCGCGCACCCGCGGCACCTTGTCGGTCAGGGCGCGCACCAGGTTCACCTTGTACTCCAGGGTGGTGTAGTGCTGCCCGAGTTCCATGGCCGAATGCACGGCGCAGCCGAGCGCCGAATCCAGCAGGGTTCCGAACCAGCCGCCGTGCACCGTGCCCAGGGGGTTGTAGTGCTTGAGCAGCGGCTGGCCTTGGAACACGGCCCTGCCATGCGCGACCTCGACCAGGGTGAAATCCAGGGTGAGGGCGATCGGCGGCGGCGGCAGATGGCCGGCTATCATGGCCTGCAACTGCATCAGGCCGTTCAAGCCTGCCAATTGTTCGCGTTGGGCAACGCCCACCTCGGGGTGGCGGACGGCCAGTACGCGTGCCTCATCGGCCATCCAGCCGGCCAGCACATCGGCCGGGTTTACGTGGTTCTGCGCGGGTTCAGCGGCTGCGGTCAGGCTCATGGCGAAAACTCCGGAATCAATTCAAGTTGCTTGTAGCTGCAACTATTGTAGTTGCAATCATTGCAGATACAATAAAACCATGTCAAGCAAGTCCACCGAAGCGCATGCGGGCGTCCTGCCGGGCCAGGGGCCCAGGGGCTGCACCAACTTCAAGTTGCGGCAGTTGACGCGGCTGGTGTCGCAGCATTGCGAGCAGTATTTCAACGAGACGGGTCTGAAAACCACGCAGTACAGCTTGCTGTCGCATATCGACCTGCTGGGCCCCGTTCAGCCTAGCGATCTGGCCCTGCGCATGGATGTGGACGTGTCGACCCTGTCGCGCAACGTGCAGGTCTTGATGGGCCTGGGCCTGGTCGAGATGTGCGCTGGCGACGATGCGCGCAGCCGCCGCCTGGTGCTGACCGAGCAGGGGCGGGCCAAGCGTGCTGCCATGAAGGCCAACTGGAAGCGTGCCCAGACCTCCCTGAACGCCAAGCTCGACGACGAGCGCGTGGCGCGCCTGCATGCCGTGCTGGACGAATGCCTCGCGCTGATGCGCGAGGACTGAAGCGCCTCAGCCCGGGTCAGTCGGCCAGGCTGACGATGACCGGCGCGTGGTCGCTGGGCCGCTCGTTCTTGCGCGGCAGCTTGTCGATCTCGCAGGCGCTGATCTGGCCGCGCAGGGCTTCGCTGACGAGGATGTGATCGATGCGCAGCCCCTGGTTCCTGCGGAAGGCCAGGTTGCGGTAGTCCCACCAGCTCCAGCTTTTCGGTGCCTGCTCGAAGAGCCGGAATGCATCCACCAGGCCCAGTTGCAGCAGGCCCTGGAAATGCGTGCGCTCCTGCGGCGTGCAATGGATCTGGCCGGCCCAGGCGACGGGGTCGTAGACGTCGCGGTCTTCCGGCGCGATGTTGAAGTCGCCCATCAGCACCAGGCGCTCGTGGCTTTGCAGTTCGGCGCGCAGCCAGGCCTGCAATGCTTCCAGCCAGCTCATCTTGTAGACGAACTTGTCGCTGTCGGGCGCCTGGCCATTGGGAAAGTACGCGCCGACGCAGCGAATGCCGTTCACGCTGGCCGCGATCACCCGGGCCTGCTCGTCAGGGAAGCCGGGAATGTTCTTGACGACGTCCGTGGCGGGTACGCGGCTCAGCAGCGCCACGCCGTTGTAGGTCTTCTGGCCGAACCATTGCACCTGGTAGCCGGCGGCTTCGATGTCGGCGGCCGGAAACTTGTCGTCGGTGAGCTTGGTTTCCTGCAGCACCAGCACATCGACGGGATGCTGCTGCAGCCAGTCCAGGACCTGGGGCAGGCGCACGGCGAGGCTGTTGACGTTCCAGGTGGCGAGTTTCATAGGGAATCAACGAGGGGTTCTTGGATGGATCATTGTCGTTGGATGCCCCAGCTGCACGTCACTTTCTTCGCTTGACCTGGTACATGGCCGTGTCCGCCTCGGCGAGGATCAAGTCGACATCGTCATCGTCCGGGCCTACCAATGTCACGCCGATGGACGCGGAGCCTTGGTGGCGGATGTCTCCCAATACATAGTCTTCGGCCAGTGCCAGGTCAATTTTCTGGGCAATCGCCAGCATGGTTTCCCGGGCCTGCTCGGCGCTGGCGCCGGGCATTTCCAGCAGCACGACGAATTCATCGCCACCCAGGCGGGCCACGGTGTCGGTCTCCCGGACCAGTGCCTGCAGCCGGTGCGCCACTTCGATCAACAACAGGTCGCCCGCGTCGTGACCGTGAGTGTCGTTGATGAGCTTGAAACGATTCAGGTCCAGGAACAGGACCGCCAGTTGCGCGCCGGTGCGTTTGCGCGCGCGCAACGATTTTTGCATCGCGTCGATGAAGGAGCGGCGATTCGGCAAGTGCGTCAAGGCGTCATGAAACGCCATCTGCCGCAGCTTTTCTTCGAGGCGCCGCCGTTCGCTGAGATCGATGAATTGGATCAGCAGGTGCCATTGACCCTCGATGTTGGTGGGCAGGATGCGGTATTCGCAAAACAGCTCCTTGCCGAACGAAGTGATGACGCTGGTCTCATGGCGCTGGGGCTCGTTGGTTCTCAAGGCGTCCATGCAGCTGTCGAGCAGGCCCGAGGCGGCGAATGAACGGGATTGCCTGAAGTTTTGGCTCAGCAGTTGCTCGCGCGTCGCGCCGGCAAAGCTCGCATACGCTTCGTTGGCTTGCACGCATTGCCCGTCTTCCGCATACACGCCCATGGGCAGTGGCGTGTTGAGCAGGATGGTTTCAACGAATTTGAGCGTCGACGACAGTTGGCTGTTTGCGGCGGCTGTTTCCTGCTGGGCCTTGATCAGCGCGTGCTCGACGTGCTTTTTGGGGGTGATGTCGGTGGAAATGCCGATCAGGCCCACGGTCTGGCCGTCCGCATCCTTCAGCGGCGATTTCTCAGTCCAGAAATAACGTATTTCATTCGTGGCCGCAATGATGCTTCTCTCCTCCTTGCGAATGCGTTCACCCGATTCAATGACATGCCGGTCGTATCGGCGCAGATCGTCCGATGAGGACATGTCGAAGAACTTCTCGTCAGTTTGTCCGACGATCTCGCGCAAGGGGCGGCCAAGGAGGTTTCTGGTGGCCTTGTTGGCATACAGATAGCGGCCCTCGGCATCTTTCAGGAAGATGTACGAATCGACCGCATCGAGCGCTTCCTGGGCACGGCGGGCGTCCTCGGACAGTTTCAGCCGCTCCTCCTGCAGTCGAAGCCGCTCGAGGCTGTTGTTGCGCAGCACGGTGATGGCATGGAAGATATCGGAGACTTCGTCCTGATGCCGCCGCTTCGGGATCGCCGCGTTGAAATTGCCGGAGGCGATTTGCAGGATGATGTCTATGGCTTGCCGCGAGGGAATGCCGACGCGGAAATGCAAGAGCAGGACGATGCTGGCCAGCAGCAGGGTCGCGCCGAGGCCGGCGACCATGACGACATACATCACGCGGCGGGTGTCGGCTTGCGTCAGCTGCGCACTTTGCAGGGCATGATCCAGCAGTACATTGCGCAATTCGACGATCGAGTCCATCTCCGGCACATAGCGATGGGCGAAGCCGGCCGCATCGGTTGGGTAGTCGGCGTCCTGAAGCCCGATGGCCAATGTGTTTTGGATGTAGGGCATGGCCACTTCGAAATAGTGGTGCTGCACTTCTGAAGTGGCATTCGCGATGCTGCCGACGCCATTGATGTCATGGATCCGTTCCAGCAGCGAGGCATTCAGCTGGTTGACATGCCCGATGGTCTGCTCGAAGGCGGCGAAGTCGTCGGTCTCGATGTGCTCGCGCCTTGTCAGCGTGACGGTCAGGGCCGAACCCAGGCGCCCGGCCTGTTCGCGTAGGTCCGAGGCAATCCGCGCGGCCAGGAGCTTGTTGGTTTCATTTGGAAAAGCCAGCTGTGCATCGCGCGTGAGCAGCAGGGAGGCCGGCGAGGTTCCATCGACGACCTGAAACATCTCGGCCAGCGCGGTCCGGATTCGCTCCGGCGTTCGGTCGGCGCGTGCCCGCTCCGCGACCCTGTCTACGGCGAGGCGGCCCCGCAAGAGCTGGGCCTGGGTGCGTTGCAGGGAGTCGCCGAGATCCGACAAGCTGGCATGCGAACGGATTTCTGTTTGAAGCTCGGTGAAGGCCTGGTCGGTCCGCTGCCTGGCCGCCTTCAGCAGCGCCAATTTGGCGGGATCGTGGGGCAGCGAGTCGCCCATCACGCCGTTCGCCGGACCACGCTCCCTCGAGGCCATTTCGGACGCGATCAAGACCAGTCGCAAGGCCTTGATGGCGTGCAGGCCCTTGTTTTCCTGGCGCAGTTCCAGGATGGCGGAAGACAGGCTGAACCCCAGTAAGGCCAAAATGAGCATTGACATCAAAAATATCAATGTCAGGAATATTTTTCTCAGTCTCAACTTAAGCCTCTGTCCAACTGCTGGGCATTGAGTTCATGTGCATGCAAATGGTAATCATGACGGGTTGATTGCGACGCAACGATCAGGGTTTTGACCGAGTGAATAGGGCGTGGCCGGGTTGCGAGGGCCATGGAAAGTCAATTGACCCTGCCTTGACTGCTGTTATTTGCTTAAGCAATAATTGCCTCGGCAAGTATTTCATCATGAAAACGATCAACACCCCCGCCAGCTTCTACAGCGCAGAAACCTACACCAGTGACGAAAGCCTGGGCTGGTTGATGCAGCGCTTGAAGCAGTCCATCGTCCACATGGCCGACCAGAGCATGTGTAAGCACGATTTGACCCATAACCAGTGGGGAACGATGTTTCGCCTGCATATGCTGGGTTCGGTGACGACGGCGTCCTTGTGCCGGGAGATGGAGGTGGACGCCGGCGCCATGTCGCGCATGCTGGACCGCCTGGAGGCCAAGGGGCTGATTGTGCGCGAGCGGTCCCAGGACGACCGGCGGGTGGTGATGGTGTCGCTCAGCGGCGCTGGCAAGCAATTGGCGGCGGAATTGCCCGGCGTGTTGTCCCACGTGTTCAATGCCCATCTGAGTGGATTTACGTATGAAGAGTGGCGAACACTCATCAATCTGATGCAACGCATGCTCGCCAATGGCGAGGCGCTACGTGCATGTTCAAAGGAAGACAAAGACGCATGAAAAAGCATCTCCTGGGCCTGCTGGTCAGCGCCGCGCTCGCGGCCTGCGCGCCCGTACCCACTTTGCCGCAGGCGGCGGCACGTTTGCAGCCGGAACAGACCGGCCTGGTCGCCGACCGCGTCGAGGCGGCGCAACTGGCGCCGGACTGGTGGCGCCAATACGGCGACGAGAGCCTGAACGCGCTGATCAGCAAGGGCCTGCAGGATTCCCCCTCGTTGGCCGCGGCCAAGGCCCGCGTCGCACGCGCAGCCGCGAACACGGACCGTGCTTCGAGCGAGAGCAAGCCGACTTTCGGCATCGACTCGCAAGTCAACAGCACGCACTACAGCAGCAACGGCCTGTTTCCGCCGCCCTATGGCGGCTCGACCTGGGCCTACGGCAACGTCGAGGCAACCGCCGGCTACGAGTGGGACTTTTTCGGTCGCCATGAGGCCGACTTGCAGGCCGCGCTGGGCGGCACCAAGGCCGCGCAGGCCGATGCCGCGGCCGCCCGCCTGAGCCTGTCGGCGCAGATTGCGCGCAGCTATTTCGGTCTGGCCCGCGTTTGCCAGCAACTGGACTTGCTGAACACCCAGATCAAGCTGCGCAGTGAAAGCGTGGCCCTGGTGCGCCAGCGCGCCCAAAGCGGCCTGGACAACCGGCAGGACCTGCGCAGCGCCGAGGCGCCGCTGGAAGAGCTGCAGGTGCAGTTGCAAGACCTGCTCGCGCAGGGCCAGACGCTGCGGCACCAGCTGGCCGCGCTGACCGTGCAGCCGACCGACGCCCTGGCGTCGCTGAGCCCGACGCTGCCGGCCGTGCTGGAATGGCAGCAGGAGCCCACCTTGAACCTGCTGGGCCGTCGCCCGGACGTCGTGGCCGCGCGCTGGCGCGTCGAGGCGGCCACCCGCGACGTCGACGCCGTGCGTACCCGCTTTTATCCGAACGTGCAACTGGGCGCCTCGATCGGCTACAACGCCTTCGGCCTGAGCAACTGGCTCAAGTCGAACAGCCTGCAGACCGGTTTGGGCCCGTCGATCAGCCTGCCCCTGTTCGACATGGGCAATCTGCGCGGCCAGCTCAAGGGCGCCGCGGCCGAACAGGACGCGGCCATCGCGGCCTACAACGGCGCGGTGCTGGACGCCGTGCGCGATGCCGCCGACCAGTACTCGACGCTGCGTGCCAATCGCGTGCAGGAGCAGGCCCAGCACCAGCTGCTGCTCAACGCGCAGAACCAGCTCAGCCTGGCCGAGTCGCGCCAGCAGGCCGGGCTGGGCAACCGGATCCCGGTGCTGAACGCCCGCCACTACCTGATTGCGCAGGAGCGCCAGGCGCTGGACCTGAAAACGCAGAGCCTGGACGCGCAAGTCAATTTGATGCGCGCGCTCGGCGGCGGCCTGGACGAAGCCGCCATGCTCAAGTGACGCGCTGAGCGTCCCCCTTACTGCCTCCAACATGCAACGCATGCAGACACGATCTGCTTCAAGGAATTGAGAACATGAGCAACGAAGACTCCGCAGTCGCCAAGAAATCCGCCGCCAATGGCAACGGCGCCAAGCGCAAGCAAGGCCTGACCCTGGTGGCCGTGGCCCTGGGCCTGGCATTCGCGGCCTATGGCGGCTACGAATGGTTCATCGGCCAGCACTACGAGAAGACCGACAACGCCTATGTGCAGGCCCACGTGGTGCAGATCACGCCGCTGGTGGCCGGCACGGTGCGTGCCATCAACGCCGACGACACCGATTTCGTCAAGGCCGGCCAGCCGTTGGTGAGCCTGGACCAGGCCGACGCCCGCGTGGCGCTGGACCAGGCCCGCGCGCAACTGGCGCAGACGGTCCGCGAGGTCCGCACGCTGTATGCCAACAACAGCACCTTCGCCTCGCAAGTCAAGGCGCGCGACGCCGACGTCAAGCGCGCCCAGACCGAGCTGGCCCGCCTGGAGGCCGACGTGGCGCGCCGCGCGCCGCTGCTGAGCACCGGCGCCATCGGCAAGGAAGAGCTGGACCATGCGCAGGCCCAGGTCACGGCCGCGCGCGCCAGCCTGGCCGCCGCCGAATCGGCCCAGCAGGCCGCCAAGGACCAGCTGAACTCCAACGAGGCCCTGACCGACGGCACCTCGGTGGTCCAGCATCCCAATGTCCAGCGCGCTGCCGCCCGCGTCAGCGAGACCTTCCTGGCCCTGCAGCGCACCGAGCTGCCCGCGCCGGTGAACGGCTGGGTCGCGCGCCGCAGCGTGCAGCTGGGCCAGCGCGTGGCCGCGGGCGCACCGCTGATGTCGGTGGTTAGCTTGCAAGACGCCTGGGTCGATGCCAACTTCAAGGAAGGCCAGCTGGCTCGCCTGCGCATCGGCCAGCCGGTGACGCTGGAAGCCGATGTCTACGGCGAAAAGGTCGAGTTCCACGGCCATGTGTCCGGCCTGGGCGCCGGCACGGGCGCGGCCTTCTCGCTGCTGCCGGCGCAGAATGCCACCGGCAACTGGATCAAGGTGGTGCAGCGCGTGCCGGTGCGCATCGAGCTCGATGCCAAGGAAGTGGCGGCGCATCCGTTGCGTGTCGGCCTGTCCATGAACGTTAGCGTCGACGTGACCGACCAGGGCGGCAAGTCGCTGGCCGACGCGCCGAGCCAGGCCGCCAAGGCCCAGACCTCGGTGTTCGACGCCCAGGACCAAGCCGCGCAGGCTGAGGTCGACCGCATCATCAAGGCCAACCTCGGTGCCGCGCCCAAGGAATCGACGGCCAAGGCCGGCGCCAAGGTGGCCAAGCTGCACACGACCAAGCCGGCCAAGGCCTGAGCATGAGCAAGCAGGCTGCACACCTCACGCCGCTGCATGGCGGCACACTGGCATTGGGGACGGTCGCGCTGTCGCTGGCGACCTTCATGAACGTGCTCGATTCGTCGATCGCCAACGTGTCCCTGCCCGCCATCTCGGGCGACCTGGGCGTGAGCCCCGTGCAGGGCACCTGGGTGATCACGAGCTTCGGCGTGGCCAATGCCATCTCGGTGCCGCTGACGGGCTGGCTCACGCAGCGCTTCGGCGCCGTGCGCCTGTTCACCATGAGCATCCTGCTGTTCGTGCTGGCCTCGTGGCTGTGCGGCTTCGCGACTTCGCTGGAAATGCTGGTTGCCTGCCGGGTGTTCCAGGGCCTGGTGGCCGGGCCCATGATTCCGCTGTCGCAGACCCTGCTGCTGGCCAGCTACCCGCGCGAGCGGGCCGGGACGGCGCTGGCGCTATGGGGCATGACCACGCTGGTGGCGCCGGTGGTCGGGCCGCTGCTGGGCGGCTGGATCACCGACAACGTGTCCTGGCCCTGGATCTTCTACATCAACGTGCCGGTGGGCCTGCTGGCCGCCACCGTCACCTGGAGCATCTACCGCGGGCGTGAAACCCCGGTCAAGAAGCTGCCCATCGACAGCGTCGGCTTAGGCCTGCTGGTGGTGTGGGTCGGCTCGCTGCAGGTCATGCTGGACAAGGGCAAGGAGCTCGACTGGTTCAACAGCAGCACGATCCAGGTGCTGGGCCTGTTGGCGGCTATCGGCCTGGTGGTGTTCGTGATCTGGGAGTTGACCGACGAGCATCCGGTGGTCGACCTGCGCCTGTTCGCGGGGCGCAACTTCCTGTTCGGCGCGGCCACGCTGTCGATCGCCTATGGCCTGTTCTTCGGCAACGTGGTGTTGATGCCGCTGTGGCTGCAGCAGTACATGGGCTACACCGCGACCGACGCCGGTTTCGCGCTGGCGCCAGTGGGCCTGCTGGCCATCATCCTCTCGCCGGTGGTCGGCAAGAACATCACGCGCATCGATCCGCGCCAGATTGCCACCTTCGCTTTCGTGATGTTCGCCGTGGTGCTGGGCATGCGCTCGATGTTCACGACCGACACCGACCTGTGGACCATCATGATCCCGACCCTGCTGCAGGGCGCGGCCATGGCCTGCTTCTTCATCCCGCTGACGACCATCACCTTGAGCGGCATCTCGCACGAGCGCTTGGCGGCGGCGGCGGGCCTGTCGAACTTCGTGCGCATCACTGCCGGCGCCATGGGCACCTCGATCGCGACGACCATCTGGGACAACCGCGCCACCTTGCACCACCACCAGCTCGCCGAGGTGCTGGCACAGGGCAATGCCATCGCCGGCCAGACGCTGGAGCAGCTCACGCAACTGGGCCTGAACTCCCAGCAGGCCTTGGCGCAGATCAACCGCCTGGTCGACCAGCAGGCCTTCACCCGCGCCGCCGACGACATCTTCCTGATCTCCGCCGCGATCTTCCTGCTGCTGATCGCCAGCATCTGGCTGACCAAGCGACCGCCCAAGCTGGAGTCGGTGGATGCGGGCGGGGCGCATTGAAAGGCTACCCGCGCTAGAGATTCGCCGCGAACAGCCTGCGCAGCAGCAACTGCTTGAAGCTGTGCGCCTCATCCAGCCCCAGGCGCTGCAGATAGGCCGGCGGCACCGCGGGCTGGCGGGTCAGGCTCTTGAAGGCCAGCTTGACCAGTTCCACCGGGTGGGTGCTGGCTGCCTGCAGCTTGCGCAGGGCTCGCACCATCGTCAGCTCGTCGGCATTGAGATCGGTGCCGAAAGGGAAATCGGGCAGTTGCCCGCTGTCGCGCCAGGGCTGCAGGCATGCGCGCAGGCGCTCGGGCGTGTTGTGGCGCTGCGCTTCGGGGATCTGGTAGTCGCGATCTAGCTTGCCTGCGGCCTTGGCTTCGGCCAGCAGGCTTTGCTGGAAGCGTGAATCGGCGATGGCCAGCAGGCGGCGTATCACCTCGCCGTCGGGCTGGCCGCGCAGTTCGGCCACACCGTATTCGGTCACGACGATGTCGCGCAGGTGGCGCGGAATGGTCACGTTGCCGCAGGCCCAGTGGATGCTGCTGGTCAGGCCCTCGCGCCGGTTCTGGTGGGTGGCGCGCAGCATCAAGATGGAGCGTGCGTCGCTCAGCGCATGGCCCATGGCGACGAAGTTGTATTGCCCGCCCACGCCGGAGACGACCTGGCCGGAGTCGAGCGCGTCGGACGAGGCCGCGCCCAGCAGGCTCACGCGCATGGTCGTGTTCATGAGACTCGCCTTGACGCGCTGCGCGCGCTTGAGCGCCTCGCTGCCCAGGCTGTCGTTCCAGAGCTCGTTGATGAAGCTGATGCGCGTCATGCCGATCTGTTCGCGCAGGGCTTCGGGCATCTCGCGCAGGCGCTGGTAGAAGTCGCGCGGGCCGAGGAAGAAGCCGCCGTGCATCAGGTAGGCGCGCCGCCACGCGCGGCCCAGCAGGGGCTTGAAGGCGTCAAGCGCTGCGTCCGAATCGAGCCGGTTGGCAATGCGCAGCGCGCCGCATTGCAGATGCTCGCCGTCCAGCTGCACGTCGTCGTCGAGGATGCCGAAGCGCTTCAGATAACTGAGATTGTCCGCAGTCAGCGCGGAGCCAATCCGGCCGCGCTTGCGCAGCGCGGCCAGTACGTTGGCATCGGGATGCGGCCCCAGGTCTCTGGAGAGGGCCTGCAGGTCCTCGTCCATGAACACGCGGCGGCGCACGATGCCGGCGTCGATCAGGCGCATGATGCCGTTGACGAACATCTCGGAGCAGCCGTACAGCCCCTCCTTGAACGGCTCGCATTCGCGATCGGCCAGTCCTTGCGGATTCAAGGCCGACAGGATGCTGCGGTAGGTCTCGTTCTCACGGTCGCGCACGATCAGCGATTGCGCGATCGCGTCGCCCAGCGAGCCGATGCCGATCTGCAGGGTTCCGCCGTCGCGCACCAGGCTGGAGGCATGCAGGCCGATGGCATAGTCGGCCCAGCCGATGGCGGCATTCGGCGGCGCGAACAGCGTGTGCGTGCCGGCCGGGCAGTCGACCACCAAGTCCGGCACGTCCAGCGGCAGGACGGCGTCGCCCGGCATGAAGGGCAGGGCCTCGTTGACGACGGCCACGGTCATCAGCGGCTGAGAGGCCTGGGCGCAGCGCTCCACCAGCTCCAGCGTCAGGTCCGGATTGCAGGACAGCGAGAGTTGCAGGCCTTGAGGGTCTTGCGCCTCGCGGCGCACCGCCACAGCCTGCGCGATCAGATTGACGCCCAGCGCCATCATGTCGCGCACCACCATGCTGTAGTTGGTGCAGACGAAGCGCGACTGTGCCGCGTCGTTGTGCAGGTAGTCGCCGGTCTTGAAGAAGAACTCATGCACGACGATGTTGGCGGGCAGCCGTCCGTGCCGCAGATCCTCGAGGTAATCGAAATCCGGATAGTCGGCGAACACGCGCTCGACCAAGGGGCCCATGAAATGTCGCTCCAGTTCGCTGGCGCCCACCGGCTTTTCCAGCGACAGGGCGGTGAAGACCTGCAGCTGGCGCCGCCCGTCGGCCTTGATGCGCCGATACAGGGCGTTGACGAAGCGATTGGGCTTGCCTATCCCCAAAGGCAGGGCCATCACGATGGCGCCTTCGATCCGCTGCAATACGGCGTCGACGGCGGCTTCCAGATCGTGAAGCATCAGGGCGCTCGAACTCATGGACACGTCTCCTCCAGCCGGGGCTTTGTTGTTCTTGACCACAACGATCATCTGACCGTGAAACAGCTTATCGCGCCTTGATGCAAGGCAAGCCCGCCGCGCGCTGGCTTGAAGGAAACGGATCGGGGTCAGGCCGCCATCAGCCGCTGCAGCAGGGCCAGTACGTGCAGGTCGGCCTGCGGTTCGTCGCAGGCCACCACCAGGCGTTTGGGCATGGAGCGCAGCCAGGTGATCTGGCGCTTGGCCAGTTGGCGCGTCGCCGCAGCGCCGCGTTCGGACAGGTCGCTGAAGTCGTTGGCGGCGAGGGCCTCCCAGGCTTGGCGGTAGCCCACGCAGCGCATGGAGGGCAGACCCAGGTGCAGGTCGCCGCGTTCGCGCAGGGCGCGCACCTCGTCGAGCAGGCCTTGCGCCAGCATCTGTTCGAAACGCTGGTCGAGCCGCTGGTGCAGCCAGGCGCGGTCGCGCGGCTCCAGCGAAATCAGCGGCCAGTCGACACCGGTGCTGCGGCTCTGCTCGGCGTACAGCACCGACAGGGGCCGCCCGGTGATATGCCAGACCTCCAATGCGCGCTGGATGCGCTGCGAGTCGTTGGGGGCCAGGCGGTCGGCGGTGGTGGGGTCCACGCGCGCCAGTTCGGCGTGCATGGCGGGCCAGCCGATTTCGGCGGCCTGGGCGTCGAGCTTGTCGCGCAGATCCTCGTCGCCTTGCGGCAGGTCCGACAGGCCCTCGAACAGCGCCTTGAAGTACAGCATGGTGCCGCCCACCAGCAGGGGCAGGCGTCCGCGCGACCGGATCTCGGTTGCCAGGCTCTGCGCGCTGCGGGCGAATTCGGCGGCCGAATAGGAGTCGAGCGGATCGATGATGTCGATCAGGTGGTGCGGCACGGCGGCGCGCTCGGCGCTGCTCGGCTTGGCGGTGCCGATGTCCATGCCGCGATAGACCAGCGCCGAGTCGACGCTGATGATCTCCACCGGCAGGTAGTCGGCAATCTTCAGCGCGCAGGCCGTTTTGCCCGTGCCGGTGGGGCCGGCCAGGCAGATGGGCGAAAACTCATTCATGACAGGGGGCGGTGGTGCTCAGAAACGTTCCCAGGGCGCGAGGAAGCGCCATTGCCCCACAGGCAGGTGCGACAGCGTGATGCGGCCGATGCGCACGCGCTTGAGCGCTGTGACCTTGAGCCCGACCAGCTCGCACATGCGGCGGATCTGGCGCTTGCGGCCTTCCCGCAGCACGAAGCGCAGTTGGTCTTCATTGGCCCAGCTGACCTTGGCAGGGCGCAGCGCCACGCCGTCGAGCGACAGGCCGTGGTTGAGCAGCGCCAGGGCTTGCGCCGGCAGCAGTTCGGAAGGCCGCCTGGGTTCGGCTCCAGGCTCCTGCGGTTCTGGCGTTTCAGGCGCTTCGGCTGTTTGGCCGGGCAGGCCCACATACTCGACGCGCACCAGGTACTCCTTCTCGATCTGTGAGTCCTCGCCGATCAAGGCCTTGGCGATGCGGCCGTCCTGCGTGAGCACCAGCAGGCCGGTCGAGTCGATGTCCAGGCGCCCCGCAGGCGCCAGGCCGCGCGAATGGCCGATGTGGTATTTCAGGCCCGACGCATCGTCTTCCCAGTGCGTGTCGGTCTTGATCAGCACCGAGGCGGGTTCGTAGCCGTCTTCGGCCTGGCCAGAGACATAGCCGATGGGCTTGTTGATCAGGATGGTGACGCGCTGCGCCTGCTGCTTGTGGGCGGCGGGGTCGATCTCGATCTTGGCGTCCGGCGCCACGCGCTGGCCCAGCACGGCCAGCTTGCCGTCCACCCGCACCCAGCCGGCTTCAATCCATTCGTCGGCTTCACGGCGCGAGGCCATGCCCAGCTCGCTGAGGCGCTTGGACAGGCGCAGGCCCTCGGCCTCGCCGCCGGACGCGTATTCGTCGCGTTCCTCGCGGGGATGGGCAGGGAAGCCGCCGTGCGGCCCGGTTGTGCGCCGTTGATCGCGGCGTGCTGTCTCGTAGGGGGGACGATGGCGCTCGTCGGGCCGTCGGTTGACGGGAGCGGCCTGGGGAGCGGCCTGGCCCGCGCCACGATTTTCGAATCGATCGCGGGGCCGTGCGCGGAAGCGTTCGTCAAAGCTGTCGTTGAAGCGGTCGTCGGGATGGCGGCCGAAATTCCCTTCGCCCATGGGTTGGCGTTCGCGCGAGGGCATGTCGGCGTCGCCGCGACGGCGGCCCGTGCCATGCTCGAAGCGTGCGTCCACGGGTTTGCCGAAGCGTTCGGTGGGTCCCGATGGGCGCGCGGGGCGCGACGGCGCGTCCGGCCTGCCTGCCCTGGCGCTGCGCTCGGCCTGGGCCTTGCGGGCCTCGTAGGCAGCCTGGCGCTCGGCGCGCTCCTTCTGGGCCTGCTCCAGCGTCGGACGCACGCGCGACACGCCGGCGCCGCGCAGCGGCTTGCGGCGCTCCGGCTGCTCGTCGCCTGCCGCGGACCTGGGGCCGCCGGGCTTACCGGGGGATTTGCGGTGGCTGCTCGGTCCACCGGTCTTTTTCTTGAGTGTGAGGGTCGCCATGCTGCTTGGGTGTCTAAGACATGTATTGGACCACGATGGCCGCGGACCGTGGTACCTGCAACTCAGCGTCCGCGCAGAAACAGACCATCAAGTTCGCGGATGCTGAGCTGGCGCCAGGTGGGGCGGCCGTGGTTGCATTGGTCGGCGCGCTCGGTGCGTTCCATGTCGCGCAGCAAAGCATTCATCTCGTCCAGCGTCAGCTGCCGGTTGGCGCGGACCGCGCCGTGGCAGGCCATGGTGGCCAGGATCTCGTGCTGCGCCCGCTCGATCGCGTGGCTGGCATCGAACTGCGCCAGCTCGGCCAGCACGCCGCGCACCAGCTCGACCACGTCGCCGCCGTCGAGCGCGGCGGGCCGGGCGCGCACGGCCAAGACCTGGGCCGAGAGCGGCGCCACATCCAGGCCCAGCCGCGTCAGCGTATCGGCCTGCGCCTCGGTGGTCGCGATCTCGTGCGGGGTGGCGGAGAACGTCACCGGAATCAGCAGCGGCTGCGACTCGATGGCCGCGGCGCCCAGGCTGGCCTTGAGGCGCTCGTAGACCACGCGTTCATGCGCGGCGTGCATGTCGACGATCACCAGGCCCTGCGCGTTCTCGGCCAGCACATAGATGCCGCCGATCTGCGCGATGGCGCGGCCCAGCGGCCATTCGCCAGGCGGCAAGGGGGTGGGCGCCGCCGCAGGCACTGGCGCGGGCGTGTCGGTGATGGAGCCGGAGCCTGAACTCGAGCTGGCAGATCCCGGTCCGTAGAGCGCCGCCACTTCGCTCAGGCCCAGCGAGGTCTGGCGGTTGGCACGCCAGCTCGGGGTTTCGCTGCGCGCGCCGTAGCCGGCTCGTTGCTCTTGTGCCGGCAGTCCGGGCTGAGCCAAAGGCATATCGGCCTCGCGGAACCAGGCCGGCGCCTGGCCCGGGCCGGGGCGGTTGCCCGCCACCGAGGCCGCGAATGCCGCAGCGGCTTCGGGCGTGGGCAGGGCGTCGGCGGGCGTTGCCTCGGCGCTGACATTGGCATTGGACAGAGCCAAGGCGTCCTGCACGGCGAAACGGACCTTCTGGTGGACTTCGCGGCCATCCCGGAAGCGCACCTCGATCTTGGTCGGGTGCACGTTGACGTCGACCCGGTCGGGCGCGATGTCGATGAACAGCACATAGCTGGGCTGGCGGTTGCCGTGCAGCACGTCCTCATAGGCGCTGCGTATGCCGTGGGCGATCAGCTTGTCGCGCACAAAGCGGCCGTTGACATAGACGTACTGCATGTCGCTGCGGCTGCGCGCCGCCTCGGGCAGGCCGGCCCGGCCGTAGACGCGCAAGGGCCCGTTCTCGGCATACACGGCGCGGCTTTGCGCCATGAATTCGGCGCCCAGCACCTCGGCCAGGCGCTGTTCGGAACTGCTGGGCCGCCATTGCGTCACGAGCTTGCCTTCGTGCCAGACGGTAAAGCCCACGTCGGGGCGGGCCAGCGCGTGGCGGCGCACGGCTTCCATGCAGTGCGCCAGCTCGGTGACGTCGGTCTTCAGGAACTTGCGCCGCGCCGGCGTGCTGAAGAACAGCTCGCGCACCTCCACGCTGGTGCCGCGCGCGCGCGCCGCCACCTTGAGCTCGCCGCTGCGGGCTTCCAGGCGGTGCCCGTGCGCGGCGCCCTCGATGCGCGTGGCGATCGCCAAGTCGGAGACAGACGCGATCGCGGCCAGCGCCTCGCCGCGAAAGCCCATGGTCGAGACCGATTCGAGATCCTCCAGGTTGCGGATCTTGCTGGTGGCGTGGCGCTTGAGCGCCAGAGGCAGTTCTTCCACCGGAATGCCCAGGCCGTCGTCCTCCACCACGATGGCGCGCACGCCGCCGGCCATCAGCTTGAGCTGGATCTGGCCGGCGCCGGCATCGAGCGCGTTGTCGACCAGTTCGCGCACCACCGACGCCGGGCGCTCCACCACCTCGCCGGCGGCGATCTGGCTGACCAGTTCGTCCGGCAGCTCCTGGATGACGCGGCGTGCGGGTGCGGCCGAGTCGGAGAAGGGGAGCTGGGCGGGGGCCGATCCAGGTGAAGAAAAAGGAGAAGGCGAAGAAACATCCATGGCGCCGGATTGTAGGGACGCGCCAGTGCGTCACGGGCAGCCGCCATAATGCCCGGCCATGGATCTACTCGCTTCCGTCATCGATTTCGTGCTGCACGTCGACCAGCACCTGACCCATTTCGTGGCCGCCTACGGTCCGTGGATCTACGGGCTGCTGTTCCTGATCATCTTTGCCGAGACCGGCCTGGTGGTCACGCCGGTGCTGCCGGGCGACTCGCTGCTGTTCGTGGTCGGCACCATGTGCGGCACGGGCCTGCTCGACCTGGGCGCAAGCCTGGCACTGCTGAGCGCGGCCGCCGTGCTGGGCAACCAGACCAATTACGCGCTCGGGCGCCTGTTCGGCCCCAGGGTGTTCCACTGGGAGTCCTCGCGCTTCTTCAACCGCAAGGCCTTCTTGCAGGCGCACGAGTTCTATGAGCGCTACGGCGGGCTGACCATCGTGATTGCGCGGTTCATTCCCTTTGTCCGCACCTTTGCCCCCTTCGTGGCCGGCGTGGCGCAGATGACGCGGCGCAAGTTCACCTTCTTCGACGTCACCGGCGGCGTGCTGTGGATCTGCAGCGTGACCCTTGCGGGCTATGTGTTCGGCAACGTGCCCTGGGTCAAGCACAACCTGGAAAAGATCATCTGGGGCATGCTGCTCCTGCCGGGGCTGTTCGTGATCTGGGGGGTCTGGAAGGGGCGCAAGAGGCCCGACAAGAGATCCGACAAGGGGTCCGACGTCGCGCTTGACGATCTATGAACGAGCCGCAGCAGCCCATTCATCTGAGGCAATTCCTGCCGGTGTTCTCGGCGGTGTTCCTGCCGATGTTCATGGCCGCGGTCGATCAGACCCTGCTGGCCACGGCCACGCCCGTGATCGCCGCCGAACTGGGCGGCTTGCGCGACACCTCCTGGATCGCGGTGGCGTACCTGCTGGCCGCCGCCGCGGCGGTGCCCCTGTACGGCTGGGCAGGCGACCGCTTCGGGCTCGGACGCATCCTGCAGTGGAGCCTGGGCCTGTTCACCCTGGGCTCGATCGGCTGCGCCTCGGCCCTGAGCTTGCCCATGCTGGTGGCGGCGCGGGTCTTGCAAGGCCTGGGCGGCGGGGGCTTGATGACGCTGTCGCAGGCCATGATCGGCGAGCTGATTCCGCCGCGCGAGCGGGCCCGCTTCCAGGGCTACTTTGCCGCCGTCTTCACGCTGGCGGCCGTGGGCGGGCCGGTGATGGGCGGCCTGGTGGTGGCGCATCTCAGCTGGCGGGTGCTGTTCTGGATCAACCTGCCGCTTGCGGCCTTTGCCGTCTGGCGCCTGCGGCAGCTGCAGCATCCGGCGCACCCGGCCCGAGCGGACAGCCGCGTTGACTGGCTGGGCCTGGGCCTGTTCCCGTTTTGCGTGGCGTGCACCATTTATTGGCTGTCGGCTGTCCAGCATCGGTTTGCCTGGCAGGCCCCGGTCAGCATTGCGTTGGTGCTGACCGTGCTCATCGGCATGCTGGTGCTGCTGCACCATGAGCGCCGGCACAGCCAGCCTTTCCTGGACCTGGAATTGCTGTCGCAGCCGGCGATACGGGCGGCGCTGATCTGCACCATGGTGTTCGCGGCCTGCATGTTCGCGCTGGTGTTCTTCCTGCCCATCTACATGCAGCTGTTCCTGAAAAGCAGCGCCGTCAAGTCGGGCCTCTTGATGCTGCCGCTCAGTTCTGGCATCGTGCTCGGCGCGACGACGGGAGGCCGTGCCATGGCCATGGGCGTGCTGCCCAAATGGGTGCCCGCCGTCGGCCTGGCGGTGTCTGCCACCGCTTTAGGCTTGCTGGCCTGGCTGGGCGCCGAACCCAAGATGATTGCCTCGCTGGGCGTGGTCACCGGCCTGGGTTTCGGCACGGTGATGCCGACCACGCAGATCATCGTGCAGACGGTGGCCGGGCGCGGCCGGCTGGCGACGGCCACTTCGCTGGCCTCCCTGTCGCGCTCAATGGGCGCGGCCGCGGGAACGACGGTCTTCGGGGCCTTGATATTTGGATTGCTGCCCAGCTTGCCCGCGGGTGCATCGGCTCGTGATTTCCTTTTATTGCCGCCCAGCGACATCCAGTTTGCGTTTCACCTGGTGTTCGTGCTGATGGCCGTCACCTGCGCCGCAGGCGCCTTGGTGGCGGCGAGGGCGCCGGTGGTACGTATATAGAGTCCTGCCGCCTTGAATTGGCGGCCCGATGCGATGAACCGAAGATGAACCGAACGAAGGAATGAGTGAGGTGAATATGAGCATCAAGCACCGCGCAACAGCGAGCCCGTTCCGGCCATCCATGCTGGCCCTGGGTCTGTCCGCCGGCTTGTCCCTGGCGCTGCTGAGCGCCTGCGGCGGCGAGTCCGAGCAGGAGATGCTGCAGGCGGCCAAGGCCGATCTGCAGAAGAACGAGCCCAAGGCGGCCATCATCGAGCTGAAGAACCTGCTGCTGAAAAATCCGGGCCATGCCGAAGGCCGCTTCCTGTTCGCAGAGACCCAACTCGCCACCGGCGATTTGGGCGGCGCGGAAGCGTCCTACCGCAAGGCGCTCGAACAGGGTTATGCCAAGGACAAGGTCTTGCCGCAGCTGGCCCAGACCCTGCTTCGCAAGGGCCAGGCCCAGAAGTTGATCGCCGAATTCACGGCCGAGCGCCTGCAGGACGTGAGCGACAAGGCCGCGCTGGCCGACATCAAGGTCAGCCTGAGCACGGCGCACCTGAGCCTGCATGAAACCGATGCGGCGCGCAGCCTGCTGGACGAGGCCTCGGCGCTGGCGCCAGACCTGCATGCCGTGCAGCTGGCGCAGGCGCGGCTGCTCGCGCAGACGCATCAGGTCGAGCCGGCGCTGGCGCAACTCGAGGGCCTGCTCCAGAAGAATCCGCGCGACATGGAGGCTTTGCTGCTGCGGGCCCAGCTGCTCTGGCGCGTCAAGGGCGATGCGCCGGCCGCCATGGCAGCCTACCGCCAGGCGCTGGCGCAGGATGCCAAGTCCTTCGACGCGCATGCGGCGCTGATCACCCTGGCCCTGGAGGCGCACGATGTGCCGGCGGCCAAGCAGCAGCTGGCCGCGCTGAAGGCCGCGGGCGCGATGCCGGGGCGTGCGCAGGTGCTGGAAGCGCAGGTGGAATACGGCGCCGGCAACTACAAGCGCGTGCGCGAATTGGTGGACGAGCTGCGTCGCAATGCGCCTGACAACCAGGTGCTGCTGCGCCTGGGTGCCCTGGCCAGCCTCAAGCTCAATGATTTGAACGAGGCTGAAAGCCTGTCTGCCAAGGCCATCGAGCTGGCGCCCGACAACGATCTGATGCGGCGCCTGAATGCGCAAGTGCTGCTGCAGCTCAAGCGGCCCGCCGACGTGATTCAAGTCCTGACCCCCTTGCTGGACGCGCAATCGAAGGACGCGGCGGCCTTTGGCATCGCCGCCGAAGCCGCGCTGATGCAGGGCGATACCAAACAGTCTGACGAGTGGTTCCGCCATGCATCGCAGATCAAGCCCGACGACCAAGGCTTGCATGTCGCCATGGCCCTGGCGGACATGGCCAAGGGCCGCACCGAGGCTGCCACGGCGGCCTTGACCCGGCTGGCGGCTGCCGACACCGGCACGCGCGTCGACCTGACGCTGATCAGCGCGGAGCTCCAACATCGCGACGCCACCCAGGCGCTGAACGCGATCGACAAGCTGGCTAAAAAGATCCCGCAAAGCCCCATGCCCGACCAGCTGCGCGCACGCGCATGGCTCCTGAAGAACGAGCTGGACAAGGCCAGGCAAGCTTATGAGGCCTCGCTCAAGCTCGACCCCCAGTACCTGCCCAGCGTGCTCGGGCTGTCGGCCCTGGACCTGCAGGCGCAGAAACCCGATGCGGCGATCGGCCGGCTCAAGGACTTCCTCAAGACCCATCCAAAGAACAGCCCGGCCCTGCTGGCGCTGGCCGAGTTGAGCCAGAAGTCCGGCGCGCCAGCCGCCGAGGTGCAGCGCGTGCTGGCCGATGCCGTGCAGGCCGACCCTGGCAACCCCAGGGCCAGGCTGGTGCAGATCGAGCAGCTGGCCGGGCAGGGCGACAACAAGGGCGCCTTGAATGCGGCGCAATCGGCCGTGGCGGCCTTGCCCAGCCAGCCAGAACTGCTGGAGCGCCTGGCCATGGCGCAGTGGAGCGCCGGGGACTCCGCGCAGGCGCTCAGCAGTTTCGGCAAGCTCAGCGCCATGGCGCCTGAAAGTCCGGCGGGCGCCCTCGGCGCCGCCAAGCTGCACGCGGCCGAGAAGAACTGGGCCGCAGCGCAAGCCGACCTGGCGAAAGCCTTTTCCATCAGTCCCGACGCCGCGCCCGTGTTCAACACAGCTATCCAGCTGGCTTTGCAGACCCAGCACCCGCAGGACGCGCTGGTCTGGGCCCGCGACAGGCAGAGCCGGCTGCCGCAGGACGCCGCCGGCTTCCTGGCCGAAGGCCGCATCGATGAATCGCAGCAGCAATGGGATGCCGCGCTGGCGGTGTATCGCAAGCTGGCTGCCATGCCCGTCCCCTCCGACGCCGCCGAACGCCTGCACAGTGTGCTCCTGGGCACCCAACGTCAGGCCGAGGCGCAGCGTTTTGCCGACGGCTGGCAGAAACAGCACCCCAATGACGAGGATTTCGCGCTCTACCTGGCGGACCGGGCGTTGGCCAGCGGCGATCTGTCCGGCGCCGAGTCCCGCTACCAGGACGTCCTGAAGAAGCGTCCGGACCAGATCCTGGTGCTCAACAACGTGGCCTGGATACGCCTGCAGCGCAAGGAGCCGGGCGCCCTGGCCTATGCCGAAAAAGCCGTGGCGCACGCGCCCAACGTGCCCAACGTCCTCGATACCTATGCCCTGGCGCTCGCCGAGGATAAGCAATGGGACAAGGCGCTCGCCACCCAGAAGCGCGTCGTGCAACTGGACCCCAAGGGCAATGACTACCGTCTCAACCTGGCGCGCTACCTGATCCAGACCGGCGACAAGGCCCAGGCCCGCGCCGAACTCGACCGCCTGTCCAAGCTGGGCAATGCCTATGTCAAGCAGGTCGAGGTGGCGAAGCTGATGAAAGAGGCGGGATGAAACAAAGAACGGTGCTCCATCCAGTTGAAACCGGGCCGCTCATCGAGACGGACAGGCTGTTGCTCCGGCCGCACCGGCTGAGCGATTTCGAACCCTGGTACGCGATGTTTTCGGACCGCGAGCTTTTCAAGTTCATTGCGGCGCCCCAGATGTCTCGCGAAGATGCCTGGAACAGGCTCTTGCGCTACGCCGGGCACTGGACGCTGCTCGGCTTCGGCCTCTTTGCGGTATTCAGGAAGTCCGACGGCGTGTTTTTGGGCGAAACGGGTCTGGCTGATTTCCACCGGGGGCTGGGCGAGCTGTTCGACGGCCATCTCGAGGCGGCCTGGATCATGACCCGGGCGGCGCAAGGGCAGGGCATCGCCCTGGAAGCCGCCAAGGCCGCTCACGACTGGATCGACCAGGCCCTGGTGCCGCCGCGTACGGTGTGCCTGATTGGCGGCGACAACCTGCCCTCACTGCGGGTCGCGGCCCATCTGGGCTATGAAGTATTTGGAGAGTGCCGCTACAAGGACAGCGCTAACAAGATGCTGGAACGCGTCGTCTGACGACGCTTTCATCGATTCAATGGATGAGTGTTGCGGCCATTCAACGAAAGCTCGACTGCTGCGTGCTGTGGAATTGCGAGGCCTTCCACGCATCGCTTCGTTTGGTCCTCTCGTAAATGGACGTGCCCACGCTGCCCATCGCAATCCCGCTGACGATGTAGAGCAGGGCATTGCCAGTCAGCCAGCCACAAATGCCCGCAGTCGCCGCAAGAAAGCTGCCGAGAATATAAGTCTTTTGGTTCATCGCAACTCCTTCAGCGATGCCGAGTGAGATCGACACTCGCTGTCATTTAATCTGGATTTGACAGTGGAGTGGACCTGAGGGGCAGTCTGGGGTCAACCCTTCCAAAGGGGGGCTTGTTTGGGGATAGGTGCGCTCTCGACACCTCATTTCTGCCATTCATTGCGCCGGGTTGGGCGCCGCAAAACTGTCGTTGGCTGAAAAATGGCATGCCATTACGTCAGTCCAATTCAACTTGCACGCCAAGCTTGAGCACCCAGTTGTCGGGCGTACCGGCACTGGTCCGTATTGATTTGCCCATTCCGACATTGAAATGTCCCCAGGTTCCCTGCCCGTCCCAGACGAGATACAGCGTCTGGTTGCGCTGTGGGCTCGAAAACTGCTGGCGCAGGCTGCCCCAGTCGCCAAAGTACTCGAATCCGACTTCGCTGCGATCCGGGATTTGCCACGCTGCCTTGGCTGAGGGCTGGAGAGACAACGAACTCTTGGCCCCTCCCAAGGGAACTTCGAGGGACGGATTCAGAACCAGATGAAATCCAGAATTGCGGTAACCAAGAATTGGATTGACGTCGATGGCGCTTCCCCAGTCGTCTTCATAGTACGAGGCCTGGCGGCCGATGTCGGCCCGTATCCCCCAATAGAAACCGCGCGCTTCGTCATGTTCATCCACGTACTCGACTTCCACCGCCAGTCCACCGAATTTTCGCGACGTGCCGCTGGCAGTTGCGTGCCCCTCCACGCCGATTTCCCACCCTTTACCTAGACCGTAATTCACTTCCGTATGCGATTGCCAAACGGTGGGGCCAGGAAATGCACTGATGTCGCGGGGTTTGGCTACGCTGAGCAATTCCTCGAATTCGGACTCACCCTTGCCGGGTAGATCGTCACTGTAGACCAGCAACTCGTATCGATCGGCCCTGGCGACTGAGATTTGGAGCGCAGCAGTCAGGCAGAGCAATTGAATTGGAAACCTTTTCACATTAGTTCACCCGATGAGCAGGCCAAGGCGGGTGAATTCCTCGAATGAAGCGGGGCACATCCATTCCGGCCTGCTGGCAAGAAAAAAGTGGCACATATCGGATGCCACCATCGCTCTATTCTATGGATGTGATCGCGACGAAAGTACGCAGAAGGTCATGAATGGCCGCCAGATTCCGGCAAACGGGTCAGCACGATAAGAGGGGCACCAGGGCGTATAGGCCGCTGACCCTCACCCAAACAACGCCCCCAGCCGTTCCACTGCACCTTCGGACACTGCCCAATCGATACGCGCGTCCGCGTTGCCAAAGTCGCGGGTTTCCTGGGTGGCGACGAGAAGGCCGTCGCGTCTGGGCACGACGAACAGGTCGTGGCCGCGATCATTCAAGTAGATGTGTACACGCAAGCCCGCGCGCTGCGCAACGCGGGCCGTCGTCAGTCCGATCGCGCCAGCGCCGATGACGGCCAGATGGCGGGGCCGGTGAGGAAGCACCCAGCCCATCGCGACTTGCGCCGATCCCCAGGATAGCGACCAGCCGCTGCCGCCATGGCCGTAGATTTCATTTGTGCTCATCCTTGAATTCCGCGATAACTTCATCAAGGGATGGGTTTGATTTGGCGCGGCCGCGCACGAAGACGACGGGCAAGGGGCCGTTCATGATGCCGTTCATTCGATCCACGACGGTGCTGTCGGGCCGGCTATGGAAGTGGAAACGGACGTCATGGGTGCGCTGGACCGGGATGCCTCTTTGCGCAAGCGCCTCGGCGAGTCGGTCGGCTCTTTGGGCGTCGGCATGCGGGCAGTTCTGCGCCGCGACGACGAAGACCGTGGCGGGGTCCTGTCCGTCGGCCGGTGGCAGGGCGACAAAAGGGCCGGCACTGGTGGACGGGCCTGATGCCATGGCGGCCGCGTGCTCGCGATGGTGCTTCCAGTAGTGGTAACCGCCGCCAGCCAGCCCCACCGCGATCAATGCATGAATGATCTTCATGTTCGAGCCGCCTTGCCTGATGTTGGTTTGGTGTTTGCCCGGGACAAGCGTTCATTATCGTGATTCGCAATAGGCGCGCAAACTCGACTGCAGGTGGCGGAACAGGGCGCTCATCCGCGGCTCTGCGCGCAGCTCTGCGTGCATGGCCACCCAGACCTCCAGCTCGAAGAGCGGCTTGTCCTGGAAGAGCGGCAGGAGCTGCGGGTCACGGCGGGCGATGGGCTGTTGGCAGGCGCCAATGCCGTAGCCTGCGCGAAGCGCCGCGAGCTGCGAGGTTTCGCGGTCGCATCGGAAGCTGAAATCCTCGCGGCGCAGCGCCAGGCCAGCCTGCTTGACGGCCTGGATGCCAAGCGGGTTGCGGTCATACCCGATCAGCACATGCGAGCGCGCGTCCGCCAGGGTCTTGGGCATGCCCTTGCGCGCCGCGTAGGCGCTGTGGGCATACAGGGCCACGCCGACCCGCCCGGCGCGTGCCGCGCGCAGCGCCCCCTGGGTGGGACGGAACATGCGCACGGCAATGTCGGCATCCCGCCGCAGCAGATCGGCGGGCTGGTCGCTGAGCAGCAGCTCCACGTGGACGCCGGGATGCTGGATGGCGAAGCGGGCCAGGATCTCCGGCAGCACTTCGCTTCCCATCATTTCGCTGGCGGAAATCCGCACGGCGCCGGACAGGGCCGCATCGGCATCTCCGGTGGCGGACCGGAGCAGCGCGTCCGCCGCGGACGCCATGGTCTGCGCATGGGGCAGCAGCGCGCGCGCCTTGTCGTTGGGCAGCAGGCCGTGCCTGGAGCGTGTGAACAGCGGGCCGCCGATTTCCGCTTCCAGGGCGTCGATGTGCCGACCCATCGTCGGCTGCGTCGCTCCCAGCTTGCGGGCGGCGGCCGAGAGCGTTCCGTGTTCCATCACGGCCAGGAAATAACGCAAATGTTCCCAGGACAATGCAGGCTCAGGCTTGTTCATACGTTTTTGCATGAATGCTATTCACGAACGTCGATTTACGTTTATACATCCGAACCCTAATATTCAGCATCCGATTGAAACTGAAGGGGTGCATATGGCGCGCGGTACGGCATTCGTGTTGGGTGCGGCTGGCAGTTTTGGGGCGGCGACGGCCCAAGCCCTGATTGAGCGCGGGTGGCGAGTGCGCACGCTGCGCAGAGCCTCGGGACAGAGCACGGGGCAGCCCGTCCACCCGTCTGTCGAGGTGCATGTCGGCGACGCCATGCAGCGCAGCCAGGTGGTGGAAGCGGCGCGAGGCTGCGACGTCGTCGTGCATGGCGTCAATCCGCCTCGCTACCAGGGTTGGCGCGAACTGGCGCTGCCCATGCTGGGCAACGCCATTGCGGCGGCGCAGGCGGCGGACGCCCGCCTGGTGTTCCCGGCCAACGTCTATGTCTACGGGCGCGACGGCGGCGATCGGGTGGCTGAGGACACGGCGAAGCGCCCCGACACTGTCAAGGGCTGGATCCGGCTGGAGATGGAGGAGATGATTGAGCAGGCCTCGTCGCGCGGCATGCGCAGCCTGATGGTGCGGGCTGGCGACTTCTTCGGCTCGCATGCATCGGTCAATTCCTGGTTCAGCGCGGCCATGGTCAGGCCCGGACGGCGCGCCCACGCCATCACCTACCCCGGCGACCTCGCGCTCGGGCATGCCTGGGCCTATCTGCCCGACCTGGGCGGCACGGTCGCCGCCTTGCTGGAGCGCGAGCCCGATTTGGGCGTGGCGGCCCATTTCAATTTCGGCGGGCATTGGCTGGCGTCAGGAGATTTGATGATCGATGCCATGCGCCGCGCCATCGGCCGGGCGGTGGCGGTGCGCCGCCTGCCGTGGTGGCTGCTGCGCCTGGCGAGCCCGGTTCATCCCCTGTCGCGGGAGCTGCTGGAAATGCGCTATTTGTGGCAGCGCCCGCTCAGGCTGGACAACCGCAAGCTGCAGGCCTTTCTCGGCAGCGAACCGCACACGCCTTTGGATGCGGCGGTCGAACAGACCTTGCGGGGACTGGGCTGCCTGGCCTGAAGCCGCGCCTTACAGAAACATGCCGCCCGAGGCCTCGATGCGCTGGGCGTTGATCCAGCGGTTTGCCGGCTGCAGCAGGGAGGTGATCACGCCGCCGATGTCGTCGGGCAGGCCCACGCGGCCCAGCGCCGTCTGCGAGGCGACGAAGGCGTTCACCTGGGCGTTGTCGCGCACCGTGCCGCCGCCGAAATCGGTTTCGATGGCGCCCGGCGCCACGATGTTGACGGCGATGCCGCGCGGCCCCAGTTCCTTGGCCAAATAGCGCGTCAGCACCTCCATGCCGCCCTTCATCGTGGCGTAGGCCGCGTAGCCCGGCAGCGCGAAGCGCGCGAGGCCCGAGGACAGATTGACGATGCGCCCGCCGTCGGCCAGCAGCGGCAGCAGGGCCTGGGTGAGGAAGAAGGGCCCCTTGAGGTGGACGGCCATGAGCTCGTCGAACTGCGCTTCGGTGGTGTCGGCGAACGCTGCGTGGATGCCGATGCCCGCGTTGTTGACGAGGAAGTTGAACTGCTCGCGCGACCAAGTGCGCGCCAGCGCCTCGCGCACTTGTCCGGTGAAATCCTTGAAGCTGCTGCTGCGGCCGACATCCAGCGGCAGGGCCACGGCGCAGCGGCCCATGTTTTCGATTTCGGCCGCCACGGCCTGTGCTTCGTCGGCGCGGCTGCGGTAGGTCAGGATCACGTCGATGCCTTCGCGCGCCATCTGTAGCGCCGCGTTGCGGCCCAGGCCGCGGCTGCCGCCGGTGATGAGCGCGATGGGGGCGGAGGATGCGGTATGGGTCGTCATGGTCAGGCCTAGCGTCAGGTGGTTGCGATGCCTGGCACTTTATTTGTCTGGAAAAAATGCATAAATAGCAAATAATTAATTTGTTTGTTCAAATTTTTAAACCAATTAAGTGACCATGAGCCCCATTGAATGCATGCAGGTTTTCACGCGCGTGGCCGAACTGGCCAGCTTCACCCAGGCCGCCGAGGCCCTGGGCCTGCCCAAGGCCAGCGCCTCGCTGGCCGTGCAGCAGCTCGAAACCCAGCTTGGTACGCGCCTCTTGCACCGCACCACCCGGCGCGTGCAGCTCACGCAGGACGGCCAGGCCTGCTATGAGCGCTGCAAGGACCTGCTGGCAGAGCTGGACGACTTCCAGGCCATGTTCCAGCACCCCGGGGGTGCGCTGTTGCGCGGACGCGTGCGTATCGACATGTCCACGGGGCTCGCGCGCAACGTGGTGATCCCGCAATTGCCGGACCTGTTGCAGCGCCACCCCGCGCTGGAGGTCGAGATCAGCAGCACCGAGCGCCGCGTCGACCTGGTGCGCGAGGGCTTCGACTGCGTGTTGCGCGCAGGGGCGGTGGGAGACGCCGGGCTGGTCGCGCGGCCGCTGGGCCTGCTGCACATGGCCAATTGCGCCAGCCCCGCCTACCTCGCGGCCATGGGCACGCCGCGCACCTTGGCCGACCTGGCGCAGCACCGGCTGGTGCATTACGTGGGCACGCTGGGTGCGCGCTCGGGTGGCTTTGAAACGCAGGGACGCGACGGTGCCGTGGCGCACCACGCCATGGCCGGCGCGGTCACGGTCAACAACGCCGAGGCCTATCAGGCGGCCTGCCTGGCGGGCTTGGGGCTGATCCAGGCGCCGCACCTGGGCGTTGACGACTTGCTGGCGAACGGCTTGCTGGTGGAGGTGCTGCCTGAGCACCTCGCGCCGCCGATGCCGCTCACCCTGGTCTATGCGCACCGCCGCAATCTGTCGCGGCGCGTGCGGGTGGTGATGGACTGGCTGGCGGAAGTCGTTGGGGCGAGGCTGATGCTTTCAGAGTCGCCTCAGTCCGCATGACGGGCGGGCCACGGCGGGCCCATTCGCCAAGACCCGGCAGTTCTTTCTCTGGCGATCAGCCCAGCAATGCCGTGCTGACCCTGAAGGTGATGAACGACGCCAGATAGGCCAGGCCGAATAAATAGGCCGCCATGATGAGCGGCATGCGCATGCCGCCGGTTTCGCGCTTGACGGCGGCCAGCGTGGCCACGCATTGGGGCGCAAACACATACCAGGCCAGCAGCGAGAAGGCGGTGGGCAGGCTCCAGCTGTGGGCAATCAGCGGCGTCAGCGCCTGTGCGGCATTTTCGGCCGAGCCCGACAAGGCGTAGACCGTGCCCAGGGCGCTGATGGCGATTTCGCGTGCGGCCAGCCCTGGCACCAGCGCGAGGCTGATCTGCCAGTTGAAGCCGATCGGGGCGAACACCTTGGACAGCGCCACGCCCAGCATGCCGGCGAAGCTGTAGAGGATGGGCGGCTCGGTGGCGCCCTCGGGCGCGCCGGGGAAGCTCGCCAGCAGCCACAAGGCCAGTGTCAGACCGAGGATGATGCCGCCCACGCGCTTGAGGAAGATCTCGGCGCGCTGCCACAGGCCGATAAGGATGCTGCGCGGATGCGGCCAGTGGTAGCTGGGCAGCTCCATCATCAGCGAGCGCGTCTGCTGGCCGCTGGCGAAGCGTTTCAGGATCCAGGCCACCAGCATGGCGCCGACGATGCCTGCGAGATACAGCACGAACAGCACCAGGCCCTGCAGCTCGACGCCGCCCCACAGGCTGCGGTTCGGCACGAAGGCGCCGATCAGCAGCGCATAGACCGGCAGGCGCGCCGAGCAGGTCATCAGCGGCGCGATCATGATGGTGACCAGGCGGTCGCGCGGGTTGGCGATCGATCGCGTCGCCATGATGCCGGGAATGGCGCAGGCAAAGCTGGAGAGCAGGGGAATGAAGCTGCGGCCCGACAGGCCCACGCTGCCCATGATCCGGTCCAGCAGGAAGGCCGCGCGCGGCAGGTACCCCGACTCCTCCAGCACCAGGATGAAGAAGAACAAAATCAGGATCTGCGGCAGAAAGGCCAGCACGCTGCCCACACCAGCAATCACGCCGTCGACGACCAGGCTGTGCAGCAGGCCTGGCGGCAGCAGTTCGCCGACCTGCTCTCCCATCCATTCAATCAGTTGCTCGATGCCATGCTTGGGCGCCTCGGCCCAGGAAAACACGGCCTGGAACAGAAAGAACAGCAGCACCGCCAGCAGGATCGGGCCGAACACCGGGTGCAGCACGATTCGGTCGACGCGGTCGCTGGGCAGCTCGGGGCTGTTTTCGTCGAGCGACAGGGCGCGCAGGATGGCGTTCACGCGCGCTTGGTCGGCCACGGGCTCGTGGGCCGGGGTAATGGGCTGCACGTTCCAGCGCTCGGGATGGTCCAGCCAGTCGTGCAGTTCGTCGAGCCCGGTGCCTTGGGTGGCCACGGTCGTGACGACCGGCACGCCCAGCTGGCGCGACAGGGCGTCCGGGTCGATCTTCAGGCCGCGGCGTTTGGCCAGGTCGACCATGTTCAGCACCACCATGCAGGGCAGGCCCATGCGCTGCACCGCCAGCACCAGGCGCAGGTTGCGGCGCAGGTTGGTCGCGTCCAGCACGCAGATCACCATGTCGGGCCGGCGCTCTCCCTTGGCGCGGCCGGCCAGCACGTCGCAGGTGACGCGCTCATCGGGCGAGCGCGGGTACAGGCTGTAGGTGCCGGGCAGGTCGAGCAGCCGCAAGGTCTTGCCCTTTTGGCTCTTGATGCGGCCCTCCTTGCGCTCGACGGTGACGCCGGCGTAATTGGCCACCTTCTGGCGGCTGCCGGTCAGGCGGTTGAAGAGGGCGGTCTTGCCGCAGTTCGGATTGCCGACCAGGGCCAGCAAGGTGCCGCTGGGGTGGAAGTGGATGACGGATTCAGTCATGCCGCTTGCTCCGCATGCATGCCGTCGTGCAACTCCACGCATTCAGCCTCGGCCTTGCGCAGCGCAAAGGTCGACTGACCGATGCGTATGACCAGCGGATCGGAGCCGGGCAGGCCGCGCGCCAGCACGCTGACGTGTTCGCCATCGACAAAGCCGATCTCCTCCAGCCATTGGATCCATTCCGGCGCATGGCTGGGCGCGCGCAGGCCTTTGACCCGGTGCGCCTGGCCGGTTCGGGCATGCGCGAGCGTGAATTTCGAAGTGTGGGTCATGGGAGCTCAAATCAAGCGGGAAAGCACGACAATCGCAAAAAGCGTACCGCATTCTAAATGAGAAAGACTCGCATTCGCAATGCGTAATTGCAGTGTCGAGTTCTTGCTTTGCGTTGGGTCAAGCCTATGAATCTTCCTCCGCTTCCTTTGTCCGACAGCCTCGTCCAAGCCTTGCTGCGGGCCTCGCTGGCCGCGCGCCAGCACGCCTATGCGCCGTACTCGCGCTTTGCCGTGGGCGCCGCCGTGCTCGACGAGCAGGGCCGCATCCACGGCGGCTGCAATGTCGAGAATTCAGCCTATCCGCAAGGTTGGTGCGCCGAGGCCACGGCGCTGGGCGCGATGGTGATGGCAGGGGGGCGGCGCGCGACCGCGGTGCTGGTCAGCGGACCGGGGCCCACCATCATCACGCCCTGCGGCGGCTGTCGGCAGAAATTGCGGGAATTTGGCGCCGACGATCTGCTCGTCATCGCGGCCGATCCCGGCGGCATACGCCAGCATTGGACCCTGGCGCAACTGCTGCCGGCCAGCTTCGGTCCGGGGCATCTCGATTTGTAAGTTGCTAGACTTCAGCCCCTCCAGAATTTCGCTCGCGCACACCATGACCGAATCCAGTCCCAAGGCCGCTCCTGAGGCGGACGCACCGCGTCGCGGCATCAAGAGCTTCGTGGTGCGTGCCGGCCGCATGGGCACGGGCCAGCAGAAGGCCTTGCTGGAACTGGGGCCCCGTTTCGTGCTTCCGTTCCGCGCTGAGCTGCTGCAGCCCGAGCTGGTGTTCGGGCGCCAGGCGCCGGTGGTGTTCGAGATCGGGTTTGGCATGGGCGACGCCACGGCCAAGATCGCGCAGGCCTTGCCGGACCATGATTTCCTGGGCTGCGAGGTGCATGAGCCGGGCGTGGGCGCCTTGCTCAAGCACATCGACGAGAAGCGGCTCAGCAATGTGCGCATCTTCCAGCACGACGCCGTCGAGGTGCTGGAGCACATGATCGCGCCGGGCAGCCTGGCCGGCGTGCACATCTTCTTTCCCGACCCCTGGCACAAGAAGCGCCATAACAAGCGCCGCCTGATCCAGGCGCCATTCGTTGCCAAGCTCGTGCACCACATCCGGCCCGGCGGCTACCTGCATTGCGCCACCGACTGGGAGCCCTATGCGCAGCAGATGCTGGAGGTACTGAGCGCCGAGCCGCTGCTCGAGAACACGGCAAGCGCCTATGCCGAGAAACCCGCCTACCGGCCGCTGACCAAGTTCGAGAGCCGCGGCCTCAAGCTCGGCCACGGCGTCTGGGACCTGGTGTTCCGCCGCAAGCCATGAAGCGGTCAGCCTGCTAGAGTCCCTCCCCATGTCTGACGCACAACAACTCTCGGGCCGGCACGTGCTGCTGGGCCTGTCCGGCGGCATCGCCTGCTACAAGATCGCCGAGCTGACACGCCTGCTCGTGAAGGCCGGCGCCATGGTACAGGTCGTCATGACCGAGGCCGCGCAGGCCTTCATCACGCCCGTCACCATGCAGGCGCTCTCGAACCGGCCGGTCTACACCAGCCAGTGGGACGCCCGTGAAGACAACAACATGGCGCACATCAACCTCAGCCGCGAGGCCGACCTGATGCTGATCGCGCCGGCCAGCGCCGATTTCATCGCCAAGCTGGCGCAGGGGCGGGCCGATGAGTTGCTCAGCCTGACGGCGCTCGCGCGTCCGCTTGATCGGTGCCCGCTCGCGGTGGCGCCGGCCATGAACCGCGAAATGTGGGCGCACCCGGCCACGCAGCGCAATGTGGCACAACTCCGGGCCGATGGCGCACTCGTATTCGGTCCTGACCATGGCGACCAGGCCTGCGGTGAAGTGGGGGACGGCCGCATGCTGGAAGCCTCCGAGCTGTTCGACGAGGTGGTGGCCTTCTTCCAACCCAAGGTCCTGGCCGGCAAAAAACTGCTGCTCACCGCGGGCCCCACCTTCGAGCCCATAGACCCGGTGCGCGGCCTGACCAATCTGTCCAGCGGCAAGATGGGCTTCGCGGTGGCGCAGGCTGCTGCCCAGGCGGGCGCCGACGTGACGCTGGTGGCCGGCCCTGTGCACCTGCCGACGCCGCGCGGCGTGACGCGCATCGACGTGCAGACGGCGCAGCAGATGTTCGACGCCGTGCTGCCGCGCGCCAGCGCCTTTGACGTGTTCATCGGCACGGCCGCGGTGGCCGATTGGCGGCCCGTCCAGGCCCATGCGCACAAGGTCAAGAAACAGACGGGGGACAGTTCCGTGCTTTCGTTCGATCTGACCGAGAACCCCGACATCCTCGCCGCCGTTGCCGCGCAGGCGGCCCAGGACCCGCGGCACCAGCCCTTTTGCGTCGGTTTTGCCGCCGAGAGCCAGGACCTCGCCCGGCACGCGCGCGACAAGCTGGTTCGCAAGAAGGTCCAGCTCGTGGTGGGCAACCTCGGCCCCGCCACCTTTGGCCGCGACGACAACGCCTTGCTGCTGGTCGATGCCAGCGGTGACCGCGAACTGCCGCGCGCCGACAAGCTCAGCCTGGCGCGCGAACTGGTGCGCGACATCGCGCGCCGGCTTGGTCGAGTCGACCAGATTTGAGCAAGTTTGACTATCTCTTGAATTGCGCTCGCCGCAGAGAATCCGCATGACCACGATCGAACTGAAAGTGCTGGACGCCCGCATGGCCGAACAGCTGCCCGCCTATGCAACGCCCGGCAGCGCCGGCCTGGACCTGCGCGCCTGCCTGGACGCCGCCGTCACCCTGGAGCCCGGGCAGACCGTGCTGGTGCCCACCGGCCTGGCCATCCACATCGGCGACGCGGGCCTGGCCGCCATGATCCTGCCGCGCTCGGGCCTGGGCCACAAGCACGGCATCGTGCTGGGTAATCTGGTGGGCCTGATCGATTCAGACTACCAGGGCCAACTGATGGTCAGCGTCTGGAACCGCGGCCTGACCACCTTCGTGATCCAGCCCATGGAGCGCATTGCGCAGCTGGTGCTGGTGCCGGTGGTGCAGGCCGCGTTCAAGCGCGTCGATGAATTCGACTGTTCGGAGCGCGGCGAGGGTGGTTTCGGCTCGACCGGCAAGCACTAGCAGAACAATTCCAGCATGAAAACGAAACCGTCGAACCGTCAATTGCTCTATCGCCGCCGCTTCCTCGTACAGTCGGCTGCGGTGGCCGGTCTCGGGCTGGTGGGGGTGCCATGGTCCCGCGCGGCGTCATCGCCACCGGTGGCTTCGTCGCCTGCCGAAATGCCGACGCCGTCGCGCTTCGGTACGCACGGCATGGTGCTCTTCGGCGGGTTCGAGGGGCTCTACACCTCCCACATGCCGATGTTCCATGGTCCGCATGATGTGCAGGCGGTTTTTCGCGTTCGGATCGCCGCCCCGTCACTCGATGCCCGATTGCGGCGGACCCTGGCAAGGGCACACGTCCATTGGTCCATCGAACCTGAACCGTTTGACCTTGACCGCGCCGCGCCGGACGCTGCGGATCGTCTGCCTGGCTGGCGCGCCAATGTCTTCGAGGGCCACTTTGAGCGCGGCGGTCTGCGTCGGTACGAGAACGTATCGTTCGTCGTCGAGCAGACGCCGATTTTCTCGATACTGGATCCGCACCCGCGAGTTGCGGACCATCAGGAATTCGTGTGTCTGGGGCAGGGGCGAGAGCACTTCCTCGTCAAGTGCCTCGACCAACGCCCGGACGTGGACCTGATCGGCCGCTTCAGGACTGCCGAGCCTGCGAGCGCACGAGGGATCATCAAGACCGTCGGAAGTTCCCGCAACGCCGCGGCCGATCCTGATCTGCAGCCTGCTTTTGCGCAGGCAGGGATCAAGTCCGTCGGGGGCGTGACTTGGGTCTATACCGAAACGAGCGACCTGCAATGATTGCAACGCGCTTCTGATGACGGGTCGCGCTGCGGCACGACAGCGGTGAGGGCTGGAGGCGTCCGCCTGGGGGGCAAGAATTTCCCCTCGATCAGTGCAGGATCTCGCCGGGCGGCGTACCCATGGCGACGCTGAATACGGCTTCACCCAGGCTGCCGGCGGCAATTTCCTCTTCAGTGGCTTCACGCACGTCACGCACGCGCACGTGCATGCGCAGGCCGATGCCGGCGAGCGGGTGGTTGCCGTCCAGCACCACGTGCTCGGGATAGACCTCGGTGACGGTGTAGATCGCCTCCGTGGGCATGTCCGGCGTGGCCGCGCCCTCGGGCAGGCCTTCGAACTGCATGCCGACGTCAACGTTCTCGGGCATCACGCTGCGCGCTTCGAAGCAGACCAGGGCGGAGTCGTATTCGCCGAAGGCGTGCTCGGGCTCCAGCGCCACTTGGGCCTCGAAACCGGCTTCTTGGCCGTTCAAGGCCTCTTCGACCTTGGCAAAGAGGTCTTCTCCGCCGTAGAAAAATTCGAGCGGCTCGACCAATTCATCGATCAATTGGCCTTGGGCATCTTCCAGTCTCCAGCTCAGGGAGACCACGCAGGGGGCTGTGATTTGCATGCCGCGATTGTTTCATATCGCGCATTCCCCTGGTGCGGCGCGGTTTGATGCGGCGCAGGGCGCTTCCTGAGCGATGCGGGACAATCCGCGCCATGAACATTTCCACATCGACCGAACTCCTGGGTGGGCTTTCACCCGAACAATTCATGCGGCGCCACTGGCAGAAGAAGCCCTTGCTGGTGCGTCAGGCGCTGCCGGGCGTTCAGCCGCCGGTCAGCCGCCGTCAGCTCGCCGAGCTGGCGGCCAGCGAAGACGTGGAGTCGCGGCTGATTTCCCGCTTCGATGGGCGCTGGGCTTTGCGGCAGGGGCCCGTGGCCAAGCTACTGCCCTACAGCAAGGCGGGATGGACCGTGCTGGTGCAAGGGCTGGACCTGCATTTGCCCGAGGCGCGCGAGTTGCTGGATCGTTTCCGCTTCGTGCCTGAGGCACGCCTCGACGACTTGATGATTTCCTACGCCACCGACGGCGGCGGCGTCGGGCCGCATTTCGATTCCTACGATGTGTTCCTGATCCAGGTGCAGGGCAAGCGCCTCTGGCGCATCGGACGCCAGGGCATGGCCACCAGCGGCGCGCTGGTGGAAGGCGCGCCGGTCAAGCTGCTGGCCGATTTCGAGCCCGAGCAGGAGTTCGAACTGGACGCGGGCGACATGCTGTACCTGCCGCCGGGCTGGGCCCACGACGGCATCGCGGTCGGCGAGTGCATGACCTGCTCGGTGGGCTTTCGCACGCCATGGCGCGCCGAACTGGCGCGAGAACTGCTGCAGCGCCTGATGGACGACGACTCGCGCGCCTACCAGAACCGCATGTACAGCGATCCCAAGCAGCCTGCCACGTCCGCGCCCGGCGAGGTGCCGCAGCAATTGCTCGACTTCGCCCGCGATGCGACCGAGCGCGCGCTCAAGGAGCCGCTGGCCTTGGAGCGGGCGCTGGGCGAGGCCCTGACCGAGCCCAAGCCGCGCGTCTGGTTCGAGACCGGCGACGTGCTGCCGGCGGGCATGGGCGTCGCCCTGGATCGACGCAGCCGCATGATGTACGATCGCGCCCATGTGTTCCTGAACGGCGAGTCCTATCGGGCCGCGGGCCGCGATGCGCGTCTGATGCGGGTCCTGGCGGACCAGCGCGCGTTGAGTGCCAAGGAGATTGCCGCCTTGTCCAAGGGGGCGCGCGAGCTGCTGGACCAGTGGTGCGAGGACGGCTGGGTGCAGCCGGTCGCCGGCACGCGCTGAACCACCGCGGCGCTGGCGCATTGGATTAGCATCCAGGCTCACGCCGAGCAGACCATCATGCCTACATCGTCCGATTCATGGCTGGATCCGTCCAACGCTGCGTTGCAGGCCGGGAGCGGCGCATCGCGGGCGTCCTACCTCGAGGCCTTGCGCGAGCTCCTGCTGAATCCGCCCGCCTGCCATCAACTGATCTGGCTGGACCGCGACTTCGCCTCGTGGCCCTTGTCCGAGCAGCTGGTGCTGGATGCGCTGACGCAGTGGGCCAAACCGCAGCGCCAGCTGTTGATGCTGGCAGATGACTTCGAGGGTTTGCGGCGCGCGCATCCGCGGTTTGTCAGCTGGCGCCAGCGGCACGACCATGTCGTGCAGGCGCGCCAGTTGAACCGTGACGACGGGCCCCTGGCAGTGCCCGGCAGTACCTGCATGGCGGCGGACCACGGCGTGCTGCAGTTGCTGGATCAGCGTTATTGGCGTTGGACTTATGGCACCGACGTTCGGGTTCTGCACGAGTTGAAGCTCGAATTTGATGCGCTCGCGCAACGGTGTGCCGAATCCTTTCCGGCCAGCACCCTGGGCTTGTAAAAGGTGTGCGTAAACTGGCGTTATAATTTTCGGCTAGGCGAGGGAGCGCTCGAGGTTTCCACGTCTTGTCTGACGAGCCGAGTTCTGTGTTGGAAAAGCGGTGTTTGATAACGCTGCCTGGAAATCGCTTTGCTGGGCTCGATTAATTACCGGTAATTGATCTTTCGTCTAATAGATTCTGAGGACAAGTATGAAAAAGTCGATCCTGTTGGCTTCCCTGTTGGCTGCTGTTGCCCTGACCGCTTGCGGCAAGAAGGCTGAAGAAGCTGCTCCCGCTCCCGCTCCCGCTGCTGCCGCTTCGGAAGCCGCTTCGGCTCCCGCCATGGAAGCTTCGGCTCCTGCTGCAGAAGCTTCGGCTCCTGCCGCTTCGGAAGCTGCCAGCAAGTAATCGGTTAACCGATCACTGAGGAAGCCGCCGGCCGCGAGGTCAGGCGGCTTTTTTCATGGTGCCTCTTTGGCACTTGTAAAAAAACCTCCCCAGCCATGCAGCCGGGGAGGTTTTTCATTGATAGATCTGAGGCTGGATCAGCGCAGGTCTTCCATCAGAAGGCGCAGGATGCGCTTGGCGTTCTCGTCCGTCACTTGCTGGCCCTGGCTGTTCAGCACCTTGACCACGCTGTGCTTGCCGTCGGCGGCCACGGATACACGGTACCGTTCGGCAGTGCTGGCCTTGTCCTTGCCGAACAGGCGCGCGAAGAAGCCTGGCTCTTCCTTGCCGGCCTGTGTGGGATCGGCATAACGCAGGAAGAACAGGCCCTGCTTGCGGTCGCGGTCTTCCACGGTGAAACCGTGGCGGTCCAGCGATTGGCCCACGCGGCGCCAGGCGCGTTCAAAGTCGTCGGTGACGGCCAGGCTGTCGGGTACCTTGGCCAGTTCCTTCTTGCTGTCCAAGTCCACCGGGTCCACGGCTGCCACGGCCGGTGCGGGCGCGTTCGCGGCACTGGCGGCAGAGGCCGCGGATGCCAGCCTGGCGGCATCGAGTTCGTCTTGCTTGCCGCCCAGCTTCAGCATCATGCGAGACAGCATTTCCGCCTCCAGACCGGGATCGCTGGGACGCGGCTGCCAATCGGTGGTGTCGCGTTGGCTGCTGGTGTACACCTCGGCCGCGCCGCGGTGCGAGACGAAGATGTCGGTGCCGCCGCCTGGCGCGCGTTCGATGCGTGTGCGGTACTTGTCGCGCAGGCCTGAGGAATACAGGCCGTCGACCAGTCGGCCCAAGGCCTTGCGGAAGAAATCCTGCGGCAGCTTGCTGCGGTCTTCCAGCCAGTTGGTTTCCATCATGCCGATCTCGGGTTGTTCGCTTTCGATCGCGAAACCGCGCGAGATCCAGAAGGCCTGCACCTGCGGCCACAGTTGCTCGGGCGTCAGGCTGCTGTGCAGCCAGCGCTCGTTGTCCAGGCGGACCAACTTGAGCTCGCCGGCGTTGTCCAGCGCCACCTGGTTGGGGCCGGCGGCATTCGGCCTGGCTTGCGGCAGCACCAGCTTGTTGCCTTGCTGCTGCATGGCCGACGCGCTGATCACGCCGCCTTGCACTTGCGTGCGGCTGTCCTTGGCGAGCTGCGTCAGGTCCGGCGGCACGTCCAGCGGGGCATTCTGCTTGGCGGCATCGTGATAGTCGGTTTTTTCGGCGCCCAGCCAGCCCTCGATGGTGCTGCAGGCGGTCAGCGAGACCAGGACCAGGCTTCCGGCCAGGCTGTAGGTCAGGGTTTTGGTCGGTGCATTGAGGGAACGTGTCACGCTAGACATCTCCGCGAAGGATGGCAACGGTGTATTACCGGGGTGGGTGGGGACGGGCGCCCGCTCGTCAGAGCAGGCCGCCTTCACGAAGGGCTTGTTCAACGACCTGCTGGCCGCTGGCGGTCAGGGGGGTGATGGGCAGGCGCATGTGCGCCTTGCAGCGGCCCAGCCGCTCCAGCGCCCATTTGGCTGGCGCCGGGCTGGGTTCGCAGAACAGGTGCTTGTGCAGGCCCAGCAGCTGGAAGTGGATGTGCCGGGCCTCTGCGATCTGGCCCGCCATGGCGGCCTTGCACAACTCGTGCATCAGGCGCGGCGCCACGTTGGCGGTGACGCTGACGTTGCCCTGGCCGCCGAGCAGCATCAAGGCGATGGCGGTGCCGTCGTCGCCTGAATAGATGGAGAAGCCCTTGGGTGCGTGCTTGATCAGGTAGGCGCCGCGCTCGATGTTGCCGGTCGCTTCCTTGACGCCGAACACGCCAGGCAGCTGGGCGCAGCGCAGCGTGGTCTCGGGCTGCATGTCGGCCACGGTGCGGCCGGGCACGTTGTACAGCATCATCGGGATATCGACCGCTTCGGCGATGGCCTTGTAATGCTGGTAGATGCCTTCCTGAGAGGGCTTGTTGTAGTAGGGCACGACCGACAGGGTGCAGTCGGCGCCGACTTCCTTGGCATAGCGGCTGAGCTCGATGGCCTCGGCCGTCGCGTTCGCGCCGGTGCCGGCCATGATGGGCACGCGGCCCGCGGCATGCTGGACTGCCGCGCGAATGATCTCGCGGTTCTCTTCCATGCTCACGGTGGGCGATTCGCCGGTCGTGCCGACCACGCCGATGCAGTCCGTGCCTTCGGCAATGTGCCAGTCAATCAGCTTGCGCAACGCGTCGTAATCGACGCTGCCGTCTTCCTGCATCGGGGTCACCAAGGCCACGATGCTGCCAACAATCGGTTTCATGAGAGTTCCTTGCAATCTGTCGATTCTACTGAAGCGCCGCGGCACTCCCGCCGAGCATTTCGTTCAAGTCAGGAAATAGCGGGGGAACGGGGCCGTGGCCGGGTCTTCGCGCACTGCTGCAACGCGCTGGACGAAGCGTTCGCCGACACCGCCGGCCACGTCGGGCAAAGAAAATCCGTCTTCAAAGCCCACCACGCGCAATCCGGCGCACAGGCTGAGCAATTCTCCAGGCTGCAGCAGGAATTCGGGGCGGCCGGGCCGGCCCACGGTCTGCTGGCCGTCGGCAAAGGTCTCATAGATCAGCCAGGCGCCGGGCGCCAAGCAATCCAGGACTTGCTGGAAACAGGGGCGCCACAGGTAGTTGCACACCACGACGAGGTCGAATTGCCGGCCAGCGAGCGGCCAGGGGCCCGCCTCGAGGTCGGCAACCAGCACTTCGCCCAGGGCGCGCAGGCCTTCCGTGGCTTGCGCATCGCGATCCACGCCGGTGACCTTCAAGCCCCGCTGGGCCAGATGGCGGAAATTGCGGCCCGAGCCGCAGGCGAGATCGAGGGCGCGGGCGCCCGGGCGCAGCGCCTGCGGCCAGCGTGTCAGCCAGGCGGAGGGGTTTGGCGCAATGCTCACTGCGATCGGGCCGGGGCGGGGCGGCTGGATTTCGCCGCCGCCTTGGTTTTGGACTTGGGCTTGGACTTGCCCGTCGCCGCGGTTGCAGCCGACCTGGCATGGGCGGCGTGGCGGGCCGCCATGCCCTTGGCGGCCCGTCCGGCCCGGCCGGGTTTGGCGACCGCGGCCTGCGTCAGGCTGCTGGCACGGGCGACGTCTTCCATCTGCGACAGCAGGCGGCCTTGCTTGACGCGCAGCAGCGGGTGGTCCAGCATGGCCAAGTCTTGCAGCGGGTTGCCCGCCAGCACCAGGAAGGAGGCCTCGCATCCGGCCTCGAAGCAGCCGATGCGGCGCTTGGGGAACAGGGCCTTCGGTGTGTCGACGCTGGCCATGCGCAGCAGTTCGGCATTGCTCCAGACATTCAAGCCGGCCAGGTTCTGCAACTCGGTCAGCGAGGTCCCCGTGAAAACGTCCGATCCCAGCAGCAACGGCACGCCGGCCGACTTCAGCAGGCGCAGGTTGCCGGCCTGGGTTTGCCGGATCTGCTCGCGCTGGGCGGCATCCATCGCGAACAAGTTGCTGGCGGCCGTGCCCGTCACCACCTCGACCTTTTGCTTCGCAGCCATGGCCGCGACGGCCGGCGCGATCTGGAAGCGCTCGGGGCCGTCGTCGTTGTGGTCGAAGTAGCCTGGCAGGTGACCGATCTGGTCAACGCCGGCGCGAATTGCCGCTTCGAAGTCTGTGGCCGTCTCGACATGCGCGACCACCTTCAAGCCGTCGTGGTGGGCATGGCGGACGATGGCGGCGGCGGTCGCGGGGGTCACGCCGAGCCGGCCCATTTGAGCCGGGCGGCCATGGTATTCCGGTCGGTCGTGATAGCTGAAGACCAGTTTGACGAGATCGGTCCTGCGCGCGGCCACCAGGGGCCACTTGAGATCGACTTCGGTCGGACTGTCCATCAGCAGCAACTGCTTGTCGGCGAAGTCGGCCACCTTGGGCGCGGGCTGGCCGGCCGCCACCGGGCTGGCCAGCAGCATGGCCAGGGGATAGCCGTCCGAGGCAGTGATGCAGGCCGTCACGAAAAGGGTGTCGGGCGTGTCAGGCTGGTTCAGCTTGCCTCGCACCGGATTGACGTTCGCAGGGTCACCGCACAGCATGGCGGCGTAGAACACGCCGTCCTGCATGTAGCGCTGGGCAAAATTGCCCACGCCCCACTCACTTTGCAGGTTGTTGTTGTGGGCCTCGCCCAGCGGCGCGATCAGGAATTCGCCCTTCAGGTCCATGCGCCGGTTCAGGTGCTTGGGGCGTTGCGAAACGAAATAGCCGTTTTCCACGAACAGGCTGCCACGCTTGAAGCTCGTGCCGTCGAACCATTGCGCGTTGAAAAGCTCCAGGTTCAGCGGCGCGCTGGCCTTGAAGGCGGGGATGGTCGTGGGTTCAGGGGCGGTGGCCTCGTTCGTGTCGCTACTGGCTGCTGATGCTGCTGAAGCCGCTGGGGCCGCTGAAGACGCAGGCATTGAGGATGCCGAGGACGCGGCCTTGCCGGGCGCGGGCGGCGAGCTTTGCGCCGCAGCGCTCGGCACCCATGCGGCGGCGGCGATCGCTGCCACGAGAGGGAGAAGACGACGGAACGAATCGAGCATGTACGGGTCGGGAGCCTGAAAAGCAGCCGCACATGCTACGCCGCTTTTTCGGGGCGGCCGCCCCCTGTTCGAACCTTTTCGACCGTCTTCCGTTCTTCTTTCACTCTTTGTCCGTCAGGGGGCTCAGCCATGGGCCGGCAGCCTGGCATTCAAGCGCATCCGCAAGCCCAGTGGCGCCATGGTGAAGTTCAGGTATTCCAGCGGCGCCTGCCCGTCGGCCGTGCTGACGTCCACGATGTCAAAGTTTGCCAGCAGGGTGGCCATGGCCATCTTCATTTCCATCAGCGCCAGGTAGCGGCCGGGGCAGATGCGCGGGCCGGCGCCAAAAGGCATGGAAATGCGCTTGGCCTGCGTTGCCAGATGCGTGGGCTGTCCGGGCTCGCCGTCCTGCAGCCAGCGGTCGGGCAGGAATTCCCCGGCCTGCGGCACATGCGCGTCGCTGACGCTGTCGCGGCGCAGCAGGCTGATGACGACGCAGTTGCGCGGGACCGCCACGTCGGCGATCTGCAGCTCGGTGGCCGCCTGAAGGGGCAGCATGGGCGCCACGGGCTTGAGGCGCATGGTCTCATGCGCGCAGGCCTCGATGAAATCGAGCGCAGCCAGGTGCTCCAGGCCGGGTTCACGGGCTGCGCCCAGGACCTGCCGGACCTCCTCGGTCGCGCGCTTGAGCTCATGGGGATGGGTCCAGAGCAGGTGCAGCATCCAGGCCAGGGTGTTGGCGGTGGTGTCTTCGCCGGCCAGCAGCATGGTCAACACATTGCCGGCCACCTGCTCATCGTTCAGGGCGCCGCCTTCGGCATCGGCCGCGACGATCATGGCCTGCAACAGGTTCTCGGGTTGGCGCGCCAGCTCGGGGCGCTCCTGCATGCGGGCCCTGGCCTTGGCGATGAAGTCCGTCACGGCGGCCTGCACCTCCAGCAGGCTGGTCTTCAAGGCCTTGTCTGCCGCAGAGGGCCACCAGCGCCACCAGGGGATGGGGGCCAGGATGCGCTTGAACAGGGCCGGGAAGATCTGGTCCAGGTGCCGCTGTATGACGTCGTCGTCGCTCGACAGCGTGTCCACGTCCGCGCCGAAGGCCAGTCCGGCGATGGTGTCGACGGTGAAGCGCATCAGGTCGGGCTGCAGGTCGATGAAGGCCTGCTCGTCCGCAGCACGCTGCCAGCGCCGCGCCAGGCGCCGCGAAACCTTGAGCAGGCTGGGAAAGTACGATTTCACGTGGGCCGGATCGAACCCGGCCATCACCATGCGGCGCTGCGCCTTCCAGGTTTCGCCGTTGGCGCCGAACACGCCGGGCGGCAGGCCCATCTCGGTCCAGATTTCGTTGAGGCGGCTGGTGCGATGAAAGCCGTCCGGCCGATTGCGCAGGATCTTGGCGATTTCGGCATGGTCGCCGACCACCAGCACGTCGCGCGCCACGAAGCGCAGCCGGTACAGCGGGCCGAACTCCTGCGCCCATCCTTCGAGTTGCTGATGAAAACGGGTCCGGTCGATCTGCAGCGCATTGCCGAACACCGGCATGCGGCGCGGGCCGGGCAGGTCCGAGAACGAACGCAAGGGCGCTTGCGCAGACGGCGCAGTGGCGGGGGACGTGGCCATCAAAAAAACCTCCAACGCTACATCCGCGCGGACTCTAGCGCAGTCCGCCTGGCTTGGGCGAGGTTTTGGTTGAGTGAGCTCTCCCTACAATGCCGCCCCATGGCGACCTCACAACGCAACACCACTTCCGCAGCATCATCCGCCCCAGCCGCCTATGGCGAGGCTTCCATCCGCGTGCTCAAAGGGCTGGAACCGGTCAAGCAAAGGCCGGGCATGTACACCCGCACCGACAACCCCCTGCATATCATCCAGGAGGTGATAGACAACGCCGCCGACGAGGCTCTGGCTGGTTTCGGCAAGCGCATCGACCTGGTCCAGCATGCTGACGGCTCGGTCAGCATTTCCGACGATGGCCGCGGCATCCCTTTCGGCCTGCATCCTGAAGAAGGCGTGCCGGTGGTGGAGATCGTGTTCACCCGACTGCATGCCGGCGGCAAGTTCGACAAGGGCTCGGGCGGCGCCTACAGCTTTTCCGGCGGCCTGCACGGCGTGGGCGTGAGCGTGACCAACGCGCTGGCCCTGCGCCTGGAGGTCACGGTGTGGCGCGAAGGGCAGGTGGCGCACCTGGTGTTCGCCGGCGGCGACGTGATCTCGCCGGTGACGGTACGCAAGTCCGAAGCGCGTGCGGGCGACCGCAAGCAGGGCACCACGGTGCGCGTCTGGCCCGATCCCAAGTATTTCGAGAGCGCCGACCTGCCTAGGGCTGAGCTCGTGCACCTGCTGCGCAGCAAGGCTGTGCTGATGCCGGGCGTGACGGTCACGCTCAAGAACGAGAAGTCCGACGAGACGCAGACCTGGAACTACAGCGGCGGCCTGCGCGACTACCTGATGCAGTCGCTCAACGCCGACCCCTTGATTCCCCTGTTCGAGGGTGAGCAGTACGCCACCAAGGCGGAAACCGAGAATTTTGCCGAGGGCGAGGGCGCTGGCTGGTGCGTGGCCTTCACCGAGGACGGCGCGCCCATGCGCGAGAGCTATGTCAACCTGATCCCGACGGTGGCCGGCGGCACGCACGAGTCGGGCCTGAAGGACGGGCTGTTCGGCGCCGTCAAGGGCTTCATCGAGATGCACAGCCTGCTGCCCAAGGGCGTCAAGCTGATGCCTGACGACGTGTTCTCGCGCGCCAGCTTCGTGCTGTCGGCCAAGGTGCTGGACCCGCAGTTCCAGGGCCAGACCAAGGAGCGCCTGAACAGCCGCGATGCGCTGCGCCTGGTGTCGGCCTTCGTCAAGCCGACGCTGGAGCTGTGGCTCAACCACCATGTCGAGCATGGCAAGAAGCTGGCCGAGCTCGTCATCAAGCAGGCGCAGACGCGTCAGCGCGCCAGCCAGAAGGTCGAGAAGCGCAAGGGCTCGGGCGTGGCCGTGCTGCCCGGCAAGCTGACCGATTGCGAGAGCCGCGACCTGCTGCACAACGAGCTGTTCCTGGTGGAGGGCGACTCCGCTGGCGGCTCGGCCAAGATGGGCCGCAACAAGGAGACCCAGGCCATCCTGCCGCTGCGCGGCAAGGTGCTGAACTCCTGGGAGGTCGAGCGCGACCGCCTGTTCGCCAACAACGAGATCCACGACATCTCGGTGGCCATCGGCGTGGACCCGCACGGCAAGAACGACAGCCCCGATTTGAGCGGCCTGCGCTACGGCAAGATCTGCATCCTGTCGGATGCGGACGTGGACGGCTCGCACATCCAGGTTCTGCTGCTGACGCTGTTCTTCCGCCACTTCCCCAAGCTGATCGAGGCCGGCCATGTGTTCGTGGCCAGGCCGCCGCTGTTTCGCATCGACGCGCCGGCGCGCGGCAAGAAGCCGGCCGCCAAGATCTATGCGCTCGACGAAGGCGAGCAGGTGGCGGCGCTCGACAAGCTGCGCAAGGAAGGCGCGCGCGAGAACAGCTGGTCCATCAGCCGTTTCAAGGGCCTGGGCGAGATGAGCGCCGAACAGCTGTGGGACACCACGCTGAACCCGGACACCCGGCGCCTGATGCCCATCGCCTACGGCGAGTTCGACGCGCTGCAGACCGAAGACGCCATCAACAAGCTGATGGGCCGCAACGAGGCTGCCTCGCGGCGCGAGCTGATGGAGCTGCGCGGCGACACGGTCGAAGTGGACATCTGAAGGCCGCCGCCTGACGCAGCCACATGAAGCAGCCGTGTGAAGTAGTCGCCTGAACCCGCGTTTTATCGGCGCTCGCTGTTGCAAGGTCGTGTGCAGAATGGAAGGATGATGAATCAGCCCCGCCTGCATTTGCGCCCGACCATGCTGTCCGACCTCGACTACGTGGTGTCGCTGGAGAGCGACGTGGCGAACCTGCCCTTCATCACGCCCTGGGAGCGCATGCAGCACGAGGGTGCGATCCGCTTTCCCGATTCGCGCCACTTCATCATCGAGCGAGATGACCTTCCGGGCAGCACGGCGGGCAACAGCCGCATCGGTTATGCGATTTTGCAGGGTTGCCGCAATCCGCATGGCTCGATCGAGATGAAACGCCTGGTGCTTGAAACCAAGGGACAGGGCTTGGGCCGCATCTGCGTGCGCGAACTCAAGAAGCTCGCCTTCACCCAGCTGCATGCGCACCGCTTCTGGCTGGACGTCAAGGCGCTCAATGCGCGCGCCTTGAAGCTGTATGCGAGCGAGGGCTTTGTCGAGGAGGGCCGCCTGCGCGAGAGCGTGCGCGTCACGGGCGAGGGCGCGGACGGCTATGACAGCCTGATCGTCATGTCCATGCTGGACCGCGAGTACCGCGCGCGCACGGCGCTGGGGGAAGAGGGCACATGAAGCGGTTTTTCACCTGCCTGTTGGCATTGTTGGCGCTGGCCGGCTTGGTCCAGTCTGCTCGCGCTGAACTCTGGGGTTATGTCGACGGCGACCGGGTGGCGCATTTCTCCGGCAGCCGGCTCGACAGCCGCTTCCAGGCCGTGATGAGCGATACTGCGGACCCCTTGAAGGTCCCGGGCAAGACCGATGCGGGCGGGCAGTTGCTGACCTGGCTGGACTTTGCGCCCGAGGTGCTGTCGGTGCAGCCTTATGTGCGGGAGGCCGCGCGCAGCAACGGCGTGGACGCCGAGTTGCTGGAGGCGGTGATCGCCGTCGAATCCGGTTACAAGCGCGATGCGGTGTCGCCGCGCGGCGCAACGGGGCTGATGCAGATCTCGGCCGTGGCGGCGCAGCGCTACGCGACGCCGCAGGAGGCGCAGCGTCCGGCCCTGGATCTCTTGCTCGATCCGCGCAGCAATGTGCAGATCGGCGCGCGCATGCTGGCCGACCTGATACGCCGCTTCGGCCATGTCGACGCAGCGCTGGCCGCCTGGAACGCAGGCGAGGGGGCGGTGCGTCGCGCTGGCGGCAAAATGCCGCCCATCGACGAGACACAGGCCCATGTGCACATGGTGCTGGAGCTGTACTGGGCCTTGCTGCAGCGCAGCCTGCCGGCCCTGGCGCAGCAGATGAAAATTGAGCAGGCTGAACACCGTGTCAGGTCAGCCGAGCGACTTGCGAAATCAGCGACACCATGAACCAGAATTCCTTCAATTTCGACGACCCTGAATCTCCATCGCCCGCCCGACCTCAGTCCTCGCCGCCCACCGACGACGGCGGCGACGCGTTGAGCCTGGCCGCCTATGCCGAACGCGCCTACCTGGAGTACGCGCTGTCGGTGGTCAAGGGCCGGGCCTTGCCCGATGTCTGCGACGGCCAGAAGCCGGTGCAGCGCCGCATCCTGTACTCGATGGAGCGCATGGGCCTGGCCTTCACGACGGCGGCCGGCCCCAAGGCGGTCAAGAGCGCGCGCGTGGTCGGCGATGTGCTGGGCCGCTTTCACCCGCACGGCGACCAGGCGGCCTATGACGCCCTGGTGCGCATGGCGCAGGACTTCAGCCAGCGCTATCCGCTGATCGACGGCCAGGGCAATTTCGGCAGCCGCGACGGCGACGGCGCCGCCGCGATGCGTTATACCGAGGCGCGCCTGGCCCCCATCACCCGCCTGCTGCTCGACGAGATCGACGAAGGCACGGTCGAGTTCATTGCCAATTACGACGGCTCGACCGAGGAACCGCGCCAACTGCCGGCGCGGCTGCCCTTTGTGCTGCTCAACGGCGCCAGCGGCATTGCCGTGGGCCTGGCCACCGAGGTGCCCAGCCACAACCTGCGCGAGGTCGCGGCGGCGGCCGTGGCCCTGCTCAAGAACGAGAAGCTCAGCGACGAGGAGCTGTTCGACCTGGTCCCCGGCCCCGACTATCCGGGCGGCGGCCAGCTCATCAGCCCGCAGGACGACATCCGCGCTGCCTACCGCAGCGGACGCGGCAGCCTGAAGCTGCGCGCGCGCTGGAAGATCGAGGACCTGGCGCGCGGCCAGTGGCAGCTGGTCGTCACCAAGCTGCCGCATGGCGTCAGCAGCCAGAAGGTGCTGGAGGAGATCGAGGAGCTGTCCAACCCCAAGGTCAAGGCCGGCAAGAAGGCGCTCAGCCAGGAGCAGATGCAGCTCAAGGCCTCGCTGCTGGCGGTGCTGGACGGCGTGCGCGACGAGTCGAGCAAGGACGCCGCCGTGCGTCTCGTGTTCGAACCCAAGAGCCGAACCATCGAGCAGCAGGAACTGATCACGACCTTGCTGGCCCACACCAGCCTGGAGACCAGCGCCGCGATCAACATGACCATGATCGGCGCGGACGGCCGGCCCACGCAGAAAAGCCTGCGCCAGATCCTGGTCGAATGGCTGGGCTACCGCCTGGCCACCGTGCAGCGCCGCAGCCAGCATCGGCTGGACAAGGTGCTGGCGCGCATCCACGTGCTGGAAGGCCGCCAGCTGGTGCTGCTCAACATCGACGAGGTGATCGCCATCATCCGCCAGTCCGACGAGCCCAAGGCCGCGCTGATCGAGCGCTTCAGGCTCAGCGAGATCCAGGCGGAAGACATTCTCGAAATCCGCCTGCGCCAGCTGGCGCGCCTGGAAGCCATCAAGATCGAGCAGGAACTCGGCAAGCTGCGCGAAGAGCAGGGCAAGCTCGAGGACATCCTGGGCAACCCCGGCGTGCTCAAGCGCACCGTGGTCAAGGAGATCGAGGCCGACGCCAAAACCTTCGGCGACGAGCGCCGCACCCTGATCCAGGAAGAAAAGCGCGCCGTGGCCGAAGTGCGCGTGGTCGACGAGCCCGTCACGGTCGTGGTCAGCATGAAGGGCTGGGTGCGCGCGCTCAAGGGCCACGAGGTCGACGCGGCGGCCCTGAGCTTCAAGTCCGGCGACCAGCTCTACGGCACCTTTCAGTGCCGCAGCATCGACCCCTTGATCGTGTTCGGCAACAACGGGCGCGTCTACTCGGTGCCGGTCTCGGTGCTGCCCGGCGGGCGCGGCGACGGCCAGCCCATCACGACCCTGATCGAGCTCGAAAGCGGCAGCCAGATCGCGCATTACTTTGCAGCTGGCGCGAGCCAGCGCCTGGTGCTGGCCAATACCGGCGGCTTCGGCCTGATCGCGCTGGTGGGTGACCTGGTCGGACGCCAGAAGGCCGGCAAGACCTTCCTGTCATTGGAGGGCAATGAACTGCCGCTGCCGCCCAGCCCGGTGCAAGGCGATGTGCTGACGCTGAACCTCGCCTGCCTGTCGATGGACGGTCGACTACTGGTCTACCCGCTCGATGAGCTCAAGCACCAGCCCAAGGGCGGCCGAGGCCTGACGCTGATGGAGCTCGAAGGCAAAGACCAATTGCTGAGCGTCGCCGCCTTCGACCAGCAACTGCGCGTGCTCGGCTCGGGCCGCGGCGGCAAGCCCAAGGACGAGGTGCTCAAGGGCGCGGCGCTGATGCAGCACATCGGCAAGCGCGCGCGCAAGGGCAAGGCGGTCGAGGGCATGCAGAAGGTGGCGCGGGTGTTGGCGGTGTGAGGTGGCAGGATGGCGTTCAGTTGCCTTCCTACGTATCACCATTTCCGGTTACGACTGTTAAACTGACAGGACTTCGTTTAAACGAATCACCATGTCTTCACGTACCAATCGGACCCCCCTCACCGAACGAGGGATGCAAATCGCCGAGCAGCGCATCCCGCAGCTCGCGGCGAAAGCGGGTCACGACGCCTATAAAGCGACGCTCAAGCTGACCGGCGCTGTCACGGTGAAGACGAGCAAGGGGCAGCTTGTCGAGCGCAAGCGCGACGGCTCCGTGACGGTGATCAAGGCGCTGCCGCTGGGCAAGCGCGTCAAGCCGGGTACTGTTCTCAAGCGTGTCAAGTAAATCGGCGGGCGACGGTAGGACCGTCAGGCCCGTGGTGACCCGGCAGGCGCAACCGCGTCTGAGAATTCTTGCCGGACCCAACGGCTCAGGTAAGAGCACAATCATGCTCGACCTCAAGCCCCAGTGGATAGGTACGTTCGTCAACGCCGACGAGATGGAGCGCGAGCTCAAGGCAACGCAGGGGCGTCTGGACTTGTGCAAACGTCGCGTTCGCGGTGTGGCAGGCAAGGTGCTGGAACGGATCAAACAGAGCCTCAGTACCTCGGGCTTTGAAAAGCGACTCAATCTGCCAGTTTTGCTCGCGGGCATGACCCTCGACAAGAGCATGACGCTCCATGTGCCAGGTCCTTACGACTCGTACCTGGCCGCCGCACTGGCAGACGCCGTCCGCCACGAACTGCTCAGGGCGCGACAGACCTTCACGTTCGAGACGGTGATGTCCCATGCGTCGAAGATCGATTTCATGAGGGAGGCCAGGTCGCGCGGTTATCGCGTCTATCTTTACTTCGTGGCGACAGACGATCCTGAAATCAATATTGACCGGGTGCGGCGGCGTGTGTTGCAGGGCGGGCATCCCGTTGATGACAGCAAAGTCATCGAGCGGTATCGCAAGTCGATCGACCTGATGACTCGGGCCTGCGAGTTGGCGCATCGGGCCTATATCTTTGACAACTCGGGCTCCAAACACAAATTGCTCGCCGAAGTGACTGATTTTGAAAGCATCAGGCTTGCATCGAGTCGCCTGCCTCCTTGGTTCCTGGAGACGCGCCTCTGGAAGCTGTTCTCCTGAGTTTCGATACTGGATGGGCTTTGCCGCCCTGAGATAATCCCCTCATGACCGCGTATGACGACACAAGAGGCGCCGGCGAAGCGCCCGACAACTTGGTGGCCGAGCAGGACACCACCCGCTTCGAAGACTACTTTCGAGAAGGCGCCGCGCCCGGCGAGGCGCTGCTGTGGTGGCAGCTGGAGCGCAACGAGACGCTGCTGAACGCGTTGCGGGCGCTGTTCCACGGCCCGGCGGCCTTGGTACGGCTGCGCCTGTGGGTGTTCATGGAGCTGATGGCCTTGCCCGAGTCGCGCCTGCCGCGCGACACGCTGAACCGCCATTTCCACATGCTGCGCGACGAGGCGCTGGAGCTGGTGCTCAAGCGCCTGCGCGAGGCCGATCTGCTGGCCTGGGACGGCTCCAACCAGCAGTACGCCATCACGCCGCTGGCGCAGCAGCTGATCGGCATTTTGTCGCCGCTGGGCCTGTCCAACGGGCAGGATGCCGACCTGGCCGCTTTGCTCGCCAATGTCACCGGCGCGCATCAGCTTGGCACGCTGGACCCGGCGCAACTGCACCATCTGCAAGCCCAGCTGGCGCGCCTGTACGACGAGTTCGCCGATGCAATCGCCAGCGGTTCCGAATTCCATCTGCGCCGTGCGCGCCAGCGTTTCGAGCGCGCGCTCAAACTGGTCGAGCGGGCCGGTGATGCGCTGTCGGCCATCATCGAGCAGGCCGAGGCCGACGGCAATGCCAAGCTCGAGCGCCTGGCGCGTGAGCTGGGCCTGGCGCAGGCGCGGCTGCTGGCCATGGCCAGCCAGTTCAACCGTGCGCTGCAGCAGGTCGACCGCCAGCGCGTCACGCTGGGCTCCACCGGCATCACGACCACCGACGTGCGGCGCTGGCTGCAGAACGTGCCCTTCCTGGAAAACCTCTCGCTGGGCGCCTTGTCGCGCCCGGTGCTGCCGGTGCTGGTGTCTCAGCATGAACTGCTGGACACCGCCGAGGCCGAATTCGAACGCGACCGGCCGCAGGCCGAAGAGCCCGCGCCCCTGCCCAAGGGCCAGCCCGCACCCGAAGGCAAGCTGGCCGTGATGGAGTTGCCGCCCGACATGGGCACCATGCAGGTGCTGCTGCAGACCTGGGCCGACGCCGGCGTGACCGAAAACGACCTAGCGCCCGCCGTGCTGGGCCACAGCTATGCGCGCGCCTCCTACCGCGCCCAGTTGCTGCCGCTGCTCGGCGATCCGCAGGCCCAGCACTTGCAGGGCGCGACCGGCGACATGGCGCGCCAGCCCTGGCGCGTGCACTGGTCGGCCGAGCAGGGCGAGACCGACGACGAGTTCGTCGCCTGGATGAGCCGCGGCTTGCTGCGCAGCGTAGATGCACCTACCAACGCCTCGTCCACTGATACCGAATCCAAAGCATCATGAGCAACACCCTGGACGACGCGGCCCACCTGGCCGCGCAACTGATCGCCCGCCGCTGGCTGCCGCGCAACCATGCGATGGTGCGCCGCGCCCTGATCGACAACGAGCTCTGGGCCGCCCTGGGCGACCGCCTCGCCGCCGTGGGCCTGCGCGTGGTCGACAACCTTTATGCCGACCACATCAGCGTCGCCATGCTGCGCCCCGCCGAGACGGCCGTGTTCGGCGAAACCGGCCTGGCCGCCAACAACAACCTGGACCTGCCGCGCGACGGCGTGGCCCTGCTGGTCGTGCTGTGGGCACTGATCGTGCTGCCCAAGCGGCAGCGCCAGGTCGCGCGCGCCGACGCCAAGGAAGCCGGGCAGGGCGAGATGTTCGCCACCGACAAGCCGCTGCCGCTGGCCGCCAGCGTCTCGCCCACGCTGAGCTACCGCAGCCTCTTGGCCGACTTCGGCAACCAGCTGGGCAAAAAGATGCGGCTGGACTCCAACCTCAAGCTGCTGGAGCGCAACGGCTTCATCATCCGGCGCGGCGAAGACATCGCCGAAGGCCCGCTGCTCGATCTGCTGCTCGACTACGACACGCTGGCGCCGCGCATTCTCGACGGCGCGTTGGCCGACGTGCTGGCGCGCAGCACCGATCCGACCTTGGCGCACGCGCTGCGCGACGCCATGGCCCGTCCGGGCGAGCTGGACCTGGAGCCCGAATTGGACGAAACCCCCGCACCGCAAGAACAACAAGACGAGCGAGCCGACTGATGTTTCATTTGCAATCGCTGGAACTACTGCACTGGGACTACTGCCAGCGCGTCTCCATGCCGCTGGACGGCGCCATCATCACCATCGCCGGCCCCAACGGCTCGGGCAAGACCACGCTGCTCGATGCCATGCGCACCCTGCTGGGCCTGGAGTGCTCGGGCGGCCGCACCTACAAGACCTATGCGCGCCACGCCAACGCCGAGACGGCCTGGCTGCGCGCCCTGGTGGATAACCGTCCGCGTGCGCGGCAGAATTCCAGCCGCCCGTTCGCCAGCTCGCTACTGTATGCAGACCAGGTGACCCTGGTCTGCCGCATCGAGCGCCACGGCGGCGACTGGCAGCGGCGCTACCAACTGCTCGACGGCGTGCACGAGATCGAAGCGCTGGCCCTGCGCGGCGACAAGGACTGGATGGGCATCGAGGCCTGGAAGAAGCGCCTCGAAGCCGCCGGCCTCACGCGCGCCATCGGCCGCGTGCTGGCGCTGGAGCAGGGCCAGACCGACCGGCTCTGCGAGCTCAGCCCCAAGGACCTGCTGCGCCTGGTGTTCGAGGTGTTCGGCGACCAGGAGGTTCTGGACCGCTACGACCAGGCCCGCAGCCACCAGCAGCAGCTCAGCAAGGAAGTCGAGCAGGCCGGCCAGGAGCTCTCGCACACGCAGGCCCAGCTCTCGGACCTGTCCAACCGCGTCAATAGCTACCAGCAGTACCAGCTGCGCCTGAAGGAGCGCGAGCGGCTCGCCACCGAGGTGCTGCCGGTCCTCCAGTGGAGCGAGTCGCGCCAGCGCACCGCCCAGTCGCTGCGAGAGTTGCATCGCCAGCGTCTGTTTGCGGCGCACGACCAGCGCAACATGGCGGGCAAGCGCGCCGAGTTGCTGGCCTTGTTCAACGCGCATGAAGCCGCCAAGCAAAAGCTCGTCGACCTGGAAGCGCAGCGCAAGCAGGCCCGCATGGCTTTCGACGCCGCGCGCGAAGCCGAGCGCCCGATGGAGCTGCTGGCCAAGCGCGAGGAGGAGTTGCGTGCCTTGGCCGCCGTCGAAGCCGACGCCCAGGAGCTGACGCAGCGCCTGGAGGAGCTGAGCGGGCGCCAGCATGCGCTGCGCGAAAGCTTCACCCGCGCCAACGATCAGAGCCGCAAGGCCCAGGCCGCCATGGACGCGCTCAGCGGCCAGCGCCTGCCGCCGCCGCCGCCCGAGGTGACGCGCTTCCGGCGCGCGCTCGACGAGGCCGGCATCGCGCACCACGTGCTGGCCGATTGCATCGACATCGCCGACGAGGTCTGGCGCGCCGCCGCCGAAGGCCTGCTGCGCCCCTCGCGCTGGGTGGTGGTGCTGGCCAAGTCCGGCGACGAGAGCCGCGCCTTTGCGCTGGCCGCGAAGGAACGCTACCGCCATTACGTGGTGGCCGACGCCGAACATGCGCCGTCCTCCCTGCCCAAGGACTCGCTGCTGGCGGCCCTGAAGATCAACGCCAGGCTGCCGGGCTGGCTGCTGCGCCAGTTGGCCAGCATCCGCTGCGTCAAGGACACCGAGCAGGGCGCGCAGGCCGGCGGCGAATGGATCACGCCGGACGCCTACTACCGCGACGGCCGCGGCGGCCGCAGCCTGTGGGTCGAGCCGCGCGACTTCCAGTTCGGCGTGTCGGCGCTGGAGTCGCGGCGCAAGGCCCTGGAGTCAGAGCTGGCCCGCTACGACGGCGAGCTCAGCCGCATTGCCAAGGAACAGGCCGAGGTCGAGCGCCAGCTCAAGGACGCGCAGCGCGCCGCGCAGGGCCACAAGGCCGCGCGCGAGCTGTCGGAGCGCTCGGACGAATTCGCCGAGTGCCGCGCCCGTATGCCGGCGCTGCGCCAGGCCCGCGTCGAGGCCGCTTCGCGCATGAGCGCGCTGGAGCAGGAGCACGACCGCAGCCTCACGCAAGCGACCCGCAGCGAGCGCGATTACGAGTCCGCCCAGCAAGGCCTCAAGGGCAGCGAGGAGAACGTGCTGCGCATCCAGCGCGAGCAGGACGGCCGCCGGCAAGACCTGGCGCAGGCCTCCAAGGCCTCGCGCCAGGCGCGCGAAGGTTTCCCGGCCGCCTGGGTGCAGCCGGCCAAGGTCCAGGCCCTGCGCGACGAGTTCGAGAACGCCAAGCAGGCCGAGATCGCGATGCGCCATGTGCAGCAGGAGCTCGACACCGGCGTCTGGGAGACCGATCCGCAGGTGCAGGAGCGCCATGCGCGCATGACGGTGTCGGTGCTGGAGCAGAGCACCCAGCTCGACGACCGCCGGGCCAGCAACGAGATGGCGCGCATCGCCGCCTTCAACGCCCGCGAGCGCTACATCGACGTGCTGCGCGCCACGGTGCGCCGCTACAAGAAGAACGTACAGGACCTCGGCGAACTCGCCGGCGTGATCGCGCTGGCCGAACTGCCGCACCTGGACAACGACGACATGGTGCTGGCCCAGGCCGGCCTGCATGTGAAGTTCAACTTCGACGGCAAGGGCGACGTGGGCCTCAACGACGGCGAGGCCTCGGGCGGCCAGCAGGTGCTCAAGAGCCTGATCCTCTTGGTGGCCCTGATGAAGGACGACGAGAGCGCGGGCGGCTTCGTCTTCATCGACGAACCGTTTGCCCACTTGGACGTGCGCAACATCCAGTTGGTCGGCCATTTCCTGCGCAGCACCCGTGCGCAGTACCTGCTGACCACGCCCATCACCCACAACGTCGAGGTGTTCGAACCGTCCGAGATCACGCTGGTCACCAGCAAGAAGCCGCGCGGCGACCGCTGGGCACCGCCGATCGCAGTGCTGGCGCGTCGGGCCGAGAGGTCTGTTTACGACTGATTGCGTCGGGGCGAGCTCAGTTACCATCGGCCCGTCGCTTTTCCCAGAGGAATCAAATGAGCATGGGCGCTTCGCATCAATGGCGGTTCTTCCTCGCTGGCGGTTTTGACCAAGTCCGGCTCGACACGGCCGCCGACCTGCTGGCCATCGACCAGCTCGACCAGAAACTCTGGGTGGCCTTGTCCTGTCCGGTCAAGGGCATCGAGTTCGACAGCCGGACCCTGGAGTTCATCGACGCCGACGCGGACGGCCAGGTGCGCGCTCCCGAGCTGATCGCCGCGGTGAAGTGGGCCGGTGAGCGCCTGAGCAACAACCATGTGCTGACCCAGCATGTGGCGGGCGTGCCGATATCGGCGATCCGGACCGACGACGAGGAGGGCGCCCGCATCCATGCCGCCGCGCTGGCCGTCGCCGCCGAGGTGGGCAAGACCGAATCCGATCTGCTCACGGTCGAGGAGACCAGCACCGCGCAGGCCGTCTATGCCGCCAAGGCCCTGGCCGACTGGGAAGCGGCCGGCGCCGATGCCCAGGTGCTGGGCGAAGCCACTGCCGATGCGCATGCCTCCATGACGGCCGTGGCCGAGAAGATCAATGATTTCTTCCTGCGCTGCCAACTGGCGGCCTTCGACCCGCAGGCCAGCGAAGCGCTCAATGCCTCGCTCGACGATTTCAAGCTGCTCGCGCAGCAGGCCGTGCTGAGCGACACCAGCTCCCTGGCGCGCCTGCCGCTGGCCCATATCGCCGCCGATGCGCGGCTGCCCCTGGGGCCGGGCAGCAACCCGGCCTGGTCCGCCGCATTGGTGCAGCTCAAGGATGTCCTGGTGCAGCCTCTGCTGGGCGAGCGTGAACAGATCAGCGCTGCCGATTGGGAGTCCATCCGCACGGCCATGGCGCCTTACGCAAGCTGGCTGGCCGGCAAGCCCGATCCAGCCTCGGTGGGCGACGGCGTGCGCGAGCTGGAGCGGCTCTCGCGCTATGTCCGCGACCTGCACTCGCTGGCCAACAATTTCGTCGCCTTCAAGGATTTCTACACCGGCCAAGGCAAGGCCACCTTCCAGCTCGGCACCCTGTACCTGGACGGCCGCTCATGCGATCTGTGCGTGTCGGCCGCCGACGCGGCCAAGCATGGCGCGCTGGCGGGCTTGGCGCGTATCTGCCTGGTCTATTGCGCCTGCACGCGCGGTGCCGAGAAGCAGACCATTGCCGCCGCCTTCACGGCCGGCGACGCCGACCAGCTGATGGTGGGCCGCAACGGCGTGTTCTACGACCGCCAGGGCCGCGACTGGGACGCCACCATCATCAAGCTCGTCGAGCATCCGATCAGCCTGCGGCAGGCCTTCTGGTCGCCCTACAAGCAGGTCGCACGCCTGATGGGCGAGCAGATGCAGAAGATCGCCGCCAGCAAGGCCAAGGCCTCGCAGGATGGCTTGAATGCTGCCGCAGCCGACGTGGCGCACAAGGCCGAGGCCGGTGCCAAGCCCGCTGCCGGCCCCAGCACCTTCGACGTGGGCAAGTTCGCCGGCATTTTCGCGGCCCTGGGGCTGGCGGTCGGCGCATTGGGCACCGCGCTGGCCTCGATGATGACGGGCCTGTTCGCGCTCAAGTGGTGGCAGCTGCCGCTGGCCGTGGTGGGCGTGATGCTGGTCATTTCCGGCCCCGCCGTGCTGCTGGCCTGGTTCAAGCTGCGCAGCCGCAACCTGGGACCCATCCTCGATGCCAACGGCTGGGCCATCAATGCGCGGGCGCGCATCAACATCCCGTTCGGCACCTCGCTGACGCAGCTGGCCACCTTGCCCGCCAATGCGCAGCGTTCGATGTCAGACCCCTACGCCGAGAAGCCCTCACGCTGGCCCTACGTGCTGCTGGTGCTGGCCATCCTGGCGGGTGCGGCGCTGTACCGCGTCTACACGCTGCAGCACTGAAAAGTACTTCCAGAAACCTGCTGCGCAACCCGGAACTCCCGCTGTGGTGCTCACCGTACGCTCGTACGGCTCCGCTCCTCGCGGGCGCTGCGGGCCGCTCGCTACGGTTTCAGAAAGCACTTTTCGGGATTTAGACCCCCAGCAGCTCCACTTCGAAGATCAGCGTGGCGTTGGGCGGAATCACGCCGCCCGCGCCGCGTGCGCCGTAGCCGAGTTCGGGCGGAATCACCAGCGTGCGCACGCCGCCGACCTTCATGCCCTGCACGCCTTCGTCCCAGCCGCGGATCACGTGGCCGGCGCCCAGCGGGAAGCGGAAGGGGTCGTTGCGGTCCTTGCTGGAGTCGAACTTGGCGCCTTTTTCGCCGTCCTTGTAGAGCCAGCCGGTGTAGTGCACGGTGACGTAGCGCATGGTTTGCGCGTCAGCGCCTTCGCCAACCACGGTGTCTTCGTATCGCAGGCCGCTTTCGGTGGTGATCATGGGGAACCTCTTGTCGATGAAATGAAAATTCAGGCCGGCATCATGCCACTGATGGGCGAGCCGGCCCACATGGCGCAGGCTTGCGCCCGCGCATCACCCAGCGTCGTGGCCTGCAAGTCCAGGCCCAGGGCATGTGCCGCGGCCTTGAACGCGGCCAGCGGCTGGCCCAGGTCTAGCGGCTCGGCGCCGTTCTGCTTGGACAGCTTCTCGCCGTTCGGACCCAGCACCAGCGGCGTGTGCAGGTAGCTGGGCGTGGGCAAGCCCAGCAGTTGCTGCAGGCGGATCTGGCGCGGCGTGTTGTCGGCCAGGTCTTCGCCGCGCACCACGTGCGTGATGCCTTGCGCGGCATCGTCGACCACGACGGCAAGCTGGTAGGCCCACAGTCCATCGGCGCGGCGCAGTACGAAATCGCCGACGGCATGCGTCAGATCCTGGCTTTGCGGCCCCAGGCGGCGGTCCGTCCAGTCCAGCAGCAGGGGTCGCTGGCCGGCCAGGTCGGCGCTGCTGCGCAAGCGCCAGGCGCGCTGCGGGCGCGCGGCCAGATCGGCGGGAATGCCCGTTCTACAGGTGCCGGGATAGACCAGCTCGGCGTTGCGCGCATGCCCGCTTCCCTGCGCTTCCAGCACCTGCTGGATCTCGCGGCGCGAGCAGGCGCAGGGATAGGTCCAATGCGAGCCGACCAAGCGGTCCAGCGCCTGCTGGTACAGCGCACCCCGCTTGGACTGCCAGACCGGCGGCTCGTCCGGCAGCAGGCCCAGGCAGGCCAGCTGTGCCAGGATCTGGTCGCCCGCGCCGGGAATGCAGCGGCCCAGGTCGTGATCTTCGATGCGCACCAGCCAGGTGCCGTCATGCGCTCGCGCGTCCAGCCAACTGGCCAGCGCGGCCACCAGCGAGCCGGCATGCAGCAGCCCGGTGGGGGACGGCGCAAACCGGCCCCGGTAGGGCGTCTGGACCAGGGCGGAAACACTCAAAGCAGCAGGCCTTCGTGCTGCTCGACCAGCGCGCGCCGGGTGGCGGGGCTGCGCAACTGTTGCAGCCACCAGGCCAGCGCCTTGGCGGGTGGCTGCGCGCTGCTGCGCCGGGCGTAGTGCAGTTCGATGATGCGCTTGCCCTGGGCCATTTCCTTGTGCACCAGGCGTCCTGCCTCGATGTGGCGGCTCACCATCGGTCGCGGCAAGGTGCCGCAGCCGAGGCCGCGCAGCAGCGCTTCGAGCTTGTGCGACATCGACGGCATGGCCAGTACGTCCTGGCCCGGCAGCACACCCATGGTGAGACGCTCCAGCGAGCGGGCCGTGTCAGCCACGGTGATGACGCGGTGCTGCGCCATGGTCTCCGCGCTCAGCGGATCGGCGGCCTTGGCCAGCGGATGGTGCGGCGCCACGACGAACGCCATCTCCAGCGCGCCAATCGGCTCGCAGACAAAGCTGGAGCCGGGCGGCTGCGCCGAGGTGCCTATGGCCAGGTCGGCCTGGCCGGAGAACAGCGCCTCCCAGGTGCCCGACATCACCTCGGTGCGCAGCCGCAGCCGGGTCGGGGGCGGGCGGCCGTCTTCCTGGTGCTGGTAGAAGCCTTCCATCAGGTCGAAGACGGCGCGGCGCGCAATGGCGTCGTCGATCGCGATCGTGAGCTCGCTCTCCCAGCCCGTGGCGATGCGGCGCACGCGGTTGGCCACCGCGTCCATCTCGTTCAGCAGGCGGCGGCCCTCGTTGAGCAATTCCTGCCCGGCGGCTGTCAGCACCGACTGGCGCGCGCTGCGGTCGAACAGCAGCACGTCGAGCGCGTCTTCGAGCTGCCTGACGCTGTAGGTCAGGGCCGACGGCACCTTGCCCATCTCGCGCGCGGCTGCCGCAAAGCTGCCGGTGCGGGCAACGCTGTCCATCATCAGCAGGGCTTCGGGCGTCAGCACCCGGCGCTTGTCGGTTGGGCTCATGGCTTCATCTTATTTGAATGGAGGCGTCAAGTGCATGCAGCCCTTTCAGGAACAGGACTTCTACAGTAGCGGCATAGGAGGCAATATGCTTGAACTGATCAAATCCTGCGACCGCGGCTACGCCGACCACGGCTGGTTGAAGAGCTTTCACAGCTTTTCGTTTGCAAATTACCTGAACCCGCAGCGCATGGGCTTTGGCGCCTTGCGCGTCATCAACGAAGACCGGATTGCGCCGGGCACCGGATTCGGCGTCCACGGCCATCGCGACATGGAGATCATCAGCTACGTGCTTGAAGGCGAGCTCGCGCACCGCGACAGCATGGGCAACGGCGAGCCCGGCAGTGCCGAGTCCGGTGTGATCCGGCCCGGCGACGTGCAGCGCATGAGCGCGGGCACCGGCGTGATGCACAGCGAATACAACCACGCCCAGGACCAGACCACGCATTTTCTGCAGATCTGGATTCAACCGAATCGAATGGGCGTGAAACCCCGCTACGCGCAGCAGCATTTCGAAGCCAGCACCAAGCGCGGCCGCCTGGCCTTGCTGGTCTCACCGGACGGCGCCGACGGCTCCATCGACATCCACGCCAATGCGCGCCTGTACGCCGGCCTGTTCGATGGTGACGAGCAAGCCAGCCTGCCGCTGCAAGCCGGTCGCCAGGCCTACGTGCACCTGATCCGCGGCGAGGCGACCGTGAACGGGCAAGCACTCAAGGGCGGCGATGCGCTGCAACTGACCGACGAGGCGACGGTGCAGATCAGCCAGGGCCAGGGGGCGGAACTGCTGGTGTTTGATTTGGAAGCTTGATTCAAGCCCGATGCGCCTCGCTCTCCGGCCGAACAAACTCGGTCGACGGCGCCAAACCCGCGTCCAGCGCCTCGCGCTGGTCGAAGACGAAGCAGGCGCCCTGGTAGTGCGGGCCGCCGGTTTCCTCGAAATATTTGAGGATGCCGCCTTCCAACTGGTACACCGGGCCGTCCAGTTCCTGCTGTTGCAGGTAGATGGCGGCCTTTTCGCAGCGGATGCCGCCGGTGCAGAAGCTCACGACAGTCTTGCCCATCAGCTCCTGCTTGTGGGCCTGGACGGCTTCGGGGAATTCGCTGAACTTGGTGATGCGCCAGTCGATCGCGTTCTCGAAGGTGCCGTAGTCGACCTCGAAGGCGTTGCGGGTGTCCAGCGTGACGACGGGCCGGCCTTCGTCGTCGTGGCCTTGCGCCAGCCAGCGCGCCAGGGTGGCGGCGGGCAGGGCGGGGGCGCGCGGCAGTTGGTCGGGCCGGATGGCCGCATGGTTCATCCGGATGATCTCGGGCTTGACCTTGACCAGCAGCTTGCGAAAGGGAACGGACTCGCTCCAGCTTTCCTTGGGGTTCAGGTCGGCAAAGCGTTCGTCGTCTCGCAGCTGATCGACCCAGGCTCGCACCGCTTCTCCAGGCCCGGCCAGGAACAGGTTGATGCCTTCCTCGGCCAGCAGCACGGTGCCCTTGAGCTGGAGTTGAAGGGCCGAGGCATGGAGTTTGTCTCGCAGGGCCTCGCAGTCAGGCAGGGCGACGAACTTGTACGAGGAGATGTTGAGAATGGGGAGCTGCTGCATGGCCCATTGTAATTTCCAGCCCCCGTTCAAACGGTTTCTAAGGTCAAAGGCAGCGGTTCAATGGATTCATTGGGCTGCTGCCGTGACGCGGGCCGGCGGCACGATGCCGCACAGGTCGACGCGTTCGGGGCTGCGTACGAACCAGCCGCTGCGATGGCGCTTGGCTCGCAGCAGCGCGCGCCAGGTGGCGCTTTCCGTGTTCAGGACCTCGACCTTGGGGCGCTCCGCTTCGGGCAGGTCGCTCAGGAGCACCACGCGTTGGAGTTCAATGAGCTGCTCGGGCTTGTCGTAGAAGCCCAGGGTGGCGCTGCCGCGCGGCAGGGCGCTGAGCAAGTCCATGCCCCGGAGCGCCCGGCCGACCAGCGTGATGTTGAGGTCCAGTGCGCGCGGCGCCTGGCCGATGACGGCGTACAGATCGGTGCCGTTGCTGGTATCAGGCGCGGCATTGCGTGCCGCGCCCACCGCGCCGTAGCAATGCGCGAGCCAGGCCTGGTTGCGGTTCGGATCGGCGGCAGCGGGAAAGCTGTCGACGTAGCCGCTGA